>ERZ779658.101-NODE-101-length-109738-cov-18.360849_pt1 | contig 109738 bp, 83 predicted proteins | sample MGYA00511485_ERZ779658 | MGnify/ENA primary metagenome ERZ779658 (study PRJEB29588, sample SAMEA2162182) | human gut metagenome | biome: human gut; feature: human-associated habitat; material: faeces | place: Denmark | collected 2008/2010 ... | reverse complement strand
TTGTTGAATTATCGTCCGACAGCTGTCGGACGATAATTCAACAACTGTCGGACGAATACTTCTTAGTATACCGGAATCTAAAGTATAGTGATGCAAAAGATTGCCATTCGAGAAGAAAATAATAGTCGGGGACGAAAAAACTGATAGGCTATTGTGCGCTACCTTGAAAATAAGCATTATTTTTGTGCAACTAACTATATAGTCATTATACGCATGAACAAACACATATTGTCATTCTACCTTTTTTTCTGCCTTTTTCTTTTTCTCCCTTTGGTCGAAGTAATTGCCGGCTGGAATAGCTTTATCGTCAATTTTGATAAAAGTGTTTATGGCAAGGGGACCCAGACTTGGCAGATAGCACCCTATGATGACAAGTGGGTATATTTCGCCAACAAGAACGGTATGGTGCAATTTGATGGCAATGTCTGGAATGTGTTTCCATTGAACAATGCTTCCGATGTGCGTTCCGTTCTGGCTTCTGCCACCCAAAAAAGAATTTATGTGGGGGGCATCAATGAGTTCGGCTATTATGAACCGGATGCGGACGGTTCTTTGGCCTATCATTGCATGTCCGATACTTTGGAGAGTTCCGTTCGTTTTCTTGGAAACGTGTGGGGCATCCATGAGACTGACAATATCTTGTATTTCCAAGGAGACGGGTGCGTGGTGAAGTACCTGAACGGAAAATATACCGCCATTGAAATGAATGCCAAGATAGACTGTTCCAATATGGTCAATGGTATTCTTTATATCGGTACGGACAGGGGCGTATGGCTTTTGGTTGGAAACACTTTTTTTCCTCTTCAGGGTGCTGATGCGTTGGCTTCCAAACGTATTCGTGGCATTATACCTTATAAGAAAGGTGTTCTGGTGGTGACTGCATACAACGGACTTTACTATTGTGACGGGCGTACGATGGAACCGTTTATCACCGGTGCCGAAGAGTTTATGCGTGAGAATGAAGTCTTTTGCGTGGCCAAAAAGGATGATAAGATTGCCTTGGGAACCATTCATAAAGGATTGGTACTGGTGGATTGCAGCACCATGCAACTGAAATATTTCAATGAGAACAACGGCTTGCGTAACAATACGGTGCTTTCTGTCTCCTTCGATACAACCGGAAACCTCTGGGCCGGTCTGGATAGCGGCATTGACTACGTCTGTCTGAGTTCTCCTTTTACGAATCTCTATTCCTATCCTTATTCTTACGGCACGGGATATACGGCGGCCGTAGAAGGCGGCTATCTTTATTTAGGTACCAATCGGGGTTTGTATTACACTTCTTATCCGGTACAGATGAACGGCGATTTGCCGGATATCCGTCCGATGCCCCAATCTAGCGGACAGGTCTGGAACCTTTGCCGTATAGGTGATGAACTCTTCTGTCTGCACGACCGTGGTATTTTCCTTATCAATGGGACTTCCGTAAAACGTGTGACGGACATTACCGGCGTCTGGTGTTGCCAGCTTGTGGCAGGACGTACGGACCTTATGTATGTCGGGGTATATAACGGTATTTATTTGGTTGGGAAAAAGAATGGAGAATGGCAGGTGGTTGGCAAGATTGAGGGTGTGAACGATTCTTGCCGTCTTTTTGAGCAGGAAAGTGATAAGGTGATTTGGGTGTATAATACAGACCACGTTACCCGTGTGGATTTGGATAATGATTTGGCAAAAGCTGTCCGTATAAAGGAATATAGCGCGAAGGATGGTTTTCCGGTAGGACGTGATATGTATATAGCGAAGATAGAAGACCGGGTGTATTTTGCCACTCCCCGGGGAATCTATAAGCATAATCCTCATAAAGATGTCATGGAGCCTTGTCCGGATATGAACAACCTTTTGAATGGCACCGCGGTCTATTCGCGTATCTTGGAGTATCACGATAAGTTGATTAGTTTGAGCCCTCACGAAATCTGTATTGCCAATCTGGGTACCTATAAGCGGGGGGCGAATACAAGCATTAATCCCATCCAGCAATCGCTGATTGAACTGGTACCCGGTTTTGAAACGATTATTCCTCTTTCAGATTCGCTGATGGTGGTTCCTAATGAAGGAGGTTTCGCTTTATTCAGCATCCCGGCCGTAAGAGAGCGTCAAGATCGTAGCCACTCCTTATATATAAGGAACATGTATCTGTCTTATCCCAAGGATTCATTGGTATATACCGCAAACTTTTTAGGAGAGAAGCCGGTTCCGGTGATAGCTTATTCCATGAATTCCGTTCGTTTTGACTATGCCCTTTCTTTCTTTGCGGTAGGGGATGATATCCGTTTTCAATATCGTTTGAATAAGGGAGGCTGGTCCGATTTTACAACGGTACGCACCAAGGAGTATAGTAACCTGTCGGAAGGCGAATATACGTTTGAAGTCAAGGCGGTCTTTCCTGACGGTACAACATCATCGGATACAATTGCCTTTCGTATACTTCCGCCGTGGTATCGCAGTGCTGCCGCATATGTTTGTTATATTGTCTTGGCTTTGTTCGCCTTGTGGTATGTCTATCGTTGGGATGATGTCCGTGTGAAGCGGAAAAAACAGCAGGCGGTGGTCGAGAAGGATAAAGAATTGTATGATATGGAAAGAGAATATGAAGAGGAGAAGGCTCGTCAGGAAAAGCAGATTATGCAGTTGGAGAAAGAAAAACTGGAATACGATTTGCAGCATAAGAGTCAGGAAATGGCCAATCTGATGATAAATTTTGTCCGCAAGAATGAAATGCTGACCGAAATCAAGTCGGAGATACTTAAAGTGTCTGCATTGCTGAAGGGTGAAGGGGCGCGGGAAGGAAAACAGCAACTTATACTTATCAATAATAAAATAGACGGTAATATACAGAGTGATGAAGTCTTGAAGCGTATTGAAGACCAGTTTGACTTGATACATAACAATTTCATGAAACGTCTTCATGCCAAGCATCCGGAGCTTTCCCACAACGAACGTATGATGTGCGCTTATTTGAAGATGAACCTTTCCACCAAAGAAATAGCACCTCTGCTGAACATTTCAGTCCGTGGAGTTGAAACAATCCGTTACCGTCTCCGCAAAAAGTTCGCTTTAGAGAGAGAGGATAGTTTGACGGATTATCTAAGCAATAAACTGTAGCCTTTAGATATTAACTTCCTTTAGAAATAGGAAGCGTATGAGAGGGAGGAATGTTAAATTCCTCCCTCTTGTGCTATATAACATATTGTGACGTAATGGTTAAAAGTATATATTATCTATTGATTATTAATGATTTGTTTTCTTATGACGTATTAATAACGTATTCTGAAATTTGATTTGACGTATTAAAGAATGGTTGTTCCTTATTCGTTTTACCTACTTTTATCTATGTTTGCATTGTTCGATTGAGAACAAAAATGAGAAACGTTAATCTTAATTTAGTAAAACTTATGAAAAAGTTATTATCAGTTTTATTTCTGTTAAGCTTTACCTTGGCTTCTGTATATGCCCAAAATATACAGGTAAAAGGTACAGTGGTCAGTGGTACGGACAATGAACCGCTGCCTGGAGTAAATGTGGTAGTTAAAGGTACTACCAATGGTGGAATTACTGACCTGGATGGCAATTTCAGCCTTTCAGCTCCTGCCGATGCAACGCTTTCTGTTACTTATATTGGATTCAAACCGCAAGAAGTGGCAGTGAACGGAAAGACTTCCATTAAGATAGTATTGATGGAAGACACAGAGACATTGGATGAAGTAGTAGTGATAGGTTATGGTGTTCAGAAGAAGAGTGTGGTGACGGCTTCTATTGCAAGAGTGAGTAGCGAAGACTTGGAAAAGACGGCTCCGGTGCGTGTGGATGCAGCCCTTAAAGGTTTGGCTTCCGGTGTACAGGTAACAACCCAAAATGGTCAGCCGGGTTCCAGCTCAGTGGTTCGTGTACGTGGTATCGGAACCATTAATAATAGTGATCCGCTTTATATTGTAGATGGTATGCCGATTGGTGGTGGCATCGACAATATCAATCCGCAGGATATTGCTAGTATAGAAGTATTGAAGGATGCAGCTTCTGCTGCAGTATATGGTGCCCGTGCTGCCAATGGTGTAGTATTGGTTACAACAAAGAAAGGTAAGGAAGGAAAGGCTAAAGTTGCTTATGACTTTTCTTTTGGTTGGCAAAGCGCCTGGAAGAAACGTGATATGCTGAATGCAAGTGAGTATGCCACATTGATGAACGAGGCAGCTCAGTATGCAGGTCAGAATCCAGTGTTCTCAAATACCAATTTAGGTGTGGGAACCAATTGGCAGGATGCACTGTTTAACGATGGTGCTCCTGTACAAAACCACCAGTTATCTGTTAGTGGTGCCAGTGAAAAGGTGAATTATTATTTTTCTTTAGGGTACTATACACAAGAAGGTATTATCGGTGGTAATTATGATAACTCCAATTATGAACGTCTTTCTCTTCGCAGTAATACCACTTATAAACTGTTTGATGAGTCGCAGAATCGTAATTGGTTGAAAAATATGACTATTGGCTTGAATGTCAGCTATTCACGTGTGAATAGTGTAGGTGTTTCTGCTGGTAGCTTGACTGGTTCTCCGTTGGGCGATGCTGTATTTATGGATCCTACAATCCCTGTTTTTGCAGAAAGTATTGATGACCTGCCGCAGACTTGGGATTACTCGAAATACGGTGAACCAATGCATGATAAGTTGACAGGCAATTTATTAAATATGCCTAACCAGAATTTTAATGAGATAGGTAATCCTTTGGCTCGTCTTTCTTTGCCTTCTGGAAAAAATAATTCGGATAAAATTATAGCCAACCTTACAGCTGAAATAGGCTTGTGGGATAACTTGAAATATAAATTTTCTTGGGGGTCTGATTTAGCTTTTTGGGGAAGTGATAGTTATTCTTATCCGCATTACATTAATAAGGATGCAAAGAATGATAAGTCAAGTGTTACCTCATCTATGAATCGTGGTTACACTTGGCAGATAGAAAATTTGCTGACTTATGATAAGACTTTCGGTAAGCATTCGGTAGCAGTCGTACTGGGACAATCGGCCCAAGAGTATAAAAGCCGTTCTTTAGGTGGTTCGGCCCAAGATATGGTGGCTTATTTAGGTGATAAGGCAAATCTGGATTTCACCACCGGTTTGCAAAGCGACGGAAAGCGTAATGCTTGGGGAGGGTTAGGCAATCCCAATTCATTGGCATCCTATTTTGGACGTCTTAGCTACAACTATGCTGAACGTTATATGGTTCAGGCTACTGTACGTCGTGATGGTTCTTCACGTTTTGGTCCTAATAATAAATGGGCTACATTCCCCTCCGTTTCTTTTGGATGGAATGTTACGAATGAATCTTGGATGCAGAAACGTCCGGACTGGTTGACCAATATGAAAGTACGTCTTTCATGGGGTAAGAATGGTAATGAGAATATCGGTGATTTCCGTTATACAGCTAATGTCTCTCTTAATAATAATTATGTGTTCGGTCATGGCGATAGCCAAGCTATTATCCTTGGTTCCAAACCTTCCGGTACTCCTAATGCTGACCTCAAGTGGGAAGAGTCTGAACAATACGATGCCGGTATTGATTTAGGATTTTTCAACAATGCGTTGACTGTTACAGTCGATTATTTTTATAAGAAGACAAATGGTATGTTGAAAGAAATGAGCGTCCCCTCTTACTTGGGCGAATCCAAACCTTGGGGTAACGTGGGGTCTATGAAAAACGAAGGTGTTGAAATGGAAGTGGGATATAAGTTGCGTAAAAAAGATTTTGCATTCGGTGTTCAGGCTAATATCAGCTATCTGAAGAACGAACTGATTAATCTGGGTAATGCCGATGGTTTTGAAATGATGGATAATGTACATCAGATTGGCAATGTGTCGCGTGCCGAAAATGGAATGCCTTATCCATATTTCTATGGATACTTCACTAATGGAATTTTCCAAAACGAAGCACAGATTCAGGCTTATAAAGATAAGGATGGCAGTCTGATGCAGCCTAATGCAGTGCCTGGTGATGTGATTTTTGTTGACAAAAACGGTGATGGTTATCTGACAAGTGATGACCAAGGCATGATTGGTAAGGGTATTCCTGACTGGACATTTGGTATCAATCTGAATGCAGAATACAAGAACATTGACTTCTCCATGTTGATTTCAGGTCAATGGGGAAATGATATTCTTGATGTAACACGTCGTTTGGACTGTGCTTATGTGAATCTTCCTGCTGAGTTAAAAGATCGTTGGCATGGAGAGGGTACTTCAAACACGATGCCTCGCTTCTGCTGGAATGGAAATGATAATAACAAGAACTGGGGAAATCCTTCGGACTTGTATGTAAAGAATGGCTCATTTGCACGTATCAAGAATATACAACTTGGCTATACTTTGCCTTCACAACTTACACGCAAGTTCTTTGTAGAACGGCTCCGTTTCTATGTAGCAGCAGAAAATCTTCTGACATTGACTGGTTACAAAGGATTTGACCCCGAAATCAATGCAGACAAATCAAATGGTATTGACCGTGGTTACTATCCGCAGGCTCGTACATTTACTGTAGGTTTGAATCTTAATTTCTAATTCTAATAATATAGCAATATGAAAAATATAAAGTTTTATACATTGGCAACTGCTGCTTTGTGCTTGGGACTTACTTCTTGTGGTGATGACTTCTTGACACAAGAACCAGCAAGTAGTGTGCCGGTTGATGGATATTATAATACGGAAGCGCATATTATGGAGTCGGCCGTAGCGGCATACGACCCTATGCAATGGTATGATTATTTTGGCGGATGGGCTCCTCTTAATCTGGTGTGGGATTCTATGGGTGATGATATCTATGTAGGAGGTGGTTCTACCACTGACCAAGGACAGATTCATAAGATTTCTCAATATCGCTCAGATCCGCGCGATAATATCGGGGGAGCTTGGAGTACTAGCTATTCTGGTATCAACCGTTCTATTCGGTTGATAGATAATGCAGAAACTTCTAATTTGCCCGAAACGTCTAAGAATCTGTTTATTATCGAGGGGCGTGCTATGCGTGCTTGGTATTACTTGGTGTTGTGGAAGACTTGGGGAAATGTTCCATACTATGAAAAGAATCTGGCATTCCCGTATGTAACCCGTCAATATAGTGCAGATGAAGTTTATGCTGCTGTGACTGCTGATCTGGAGGGAGTACTTGATAGCAAAGTATTGCCAATGAATCAGCCGGATAACTGGAAAGGGCGTATGACTCAGGCTGCTGCAGCCATGATTTATGCCGATTATGTAATGTATCAAGCCGATAAATCGAAATATGCTAAGGCTTTAGGTTATTTGAAGGACATTATCAATAGTCATGAGTATGATTTGGTTTCTGCAGCGGAACTGTGGGATGTCACCAACGAATGGAACAAGGAAATCATTTTCGATGTCAATTATCAGTCTAAAGGTGGTAAGCGTTCATGGGGAAGTGCCAATGCTACTGGTGGCACGGTTCTTCCGGAAATGATTGGAGTTGATGGTTTCTGGACAAGTAACCCGACGCCGGAATTTCAATCGGGTTGGGGTTTCTGTGCTGTGTCGAAAGAAGTGTATGATGCTTATGAAGAGAATGACTTGCGTCGTGATTTAGGTGTGTTGAATATAGATAAGTTCATCAAGGATGAAAGAGCGAAAGGCTATGATGCCGGTTATGGTGGCCGTTACCAGAATACAGGTTATTTCTTGCGCAAATACTTGCCTCGTCCGGGTGGAAATGATGGTAATGTTGCCGACGGTGGTTTGAACTGGGATTACAATTTACATTTGTACCGTTATGCTGAAACTTTGTTGAATGCAGCTGAACTTGCTCTTGAAACTGGTGATGCGTCTTTTGCACAGGATTGTTTTGACAAAGTGCGTACACGTGCAGGATTGGATTCAAAAACCGTATCTTTGGATAATCTGATTGATGAGCGTCGTCTTGAATTTGTAGGTGAAGGTAAACGCTATTTTGATTTGGTACGTACTGGAAAAGCTGCTACAGTTCTTAAAGCCGGAGGTGGCGTTGTTCTGAAAAATAAAGAAACAATGGAATGGGGCGGACAGGCTATTCCCGAACGCGAAACATGGAATCCTAACAAGAAGTACATTCAGATACCTCAGGATGAAATAGAAGCTACTGCATCTAAAGGTGAGGAGTTTGCCATAAAGCAGAATCCTAAATAAGATTTGCTGTTAGTCATTAGAACTGACAGTAGATGTTGTTGGAAACGTTGAGTAAAATAAAAAAAACAAAGAGGTGTTTCTCATATTGCATTGGAAAGATAAAAATATGAGGAACGCCTTTTTGTTTATATTTGTGTTGAATTATACTATTTGTTTTATTTTGAACTGGAGTAGTCGTTTGGATAATAATGGCGGTGTAGACGATTTGGTTCTTTCCAGACTCATCGGGATTGATGACTGGTATTGGATAGAATATCGGTCTGCTAAAAGCTATGAATTATAAAGGGGGGAAGGATGTGCGTTGTCTTAGCGATTGCTGGAGTTTCATCCTTTCCCTTTTTCTCTACTTATATTGTAAAAATATATATATGAAATACTATTGTTTGTTATCTATTCTTCTGTTTTCGTTGATTGTTCGTGGCAGTAGCGGTGACAAGGAACCGATTGCTGTGACTACTTTAACTAATGATATAAAGACTTCTCGTACGGGTACAGTTGAGGTAGTGGCAGGTGCAGAAAAAGTAACTATAACAGTTGTTCAAGAATTAGCTGAGGATTGGGATGTCAATGCCCCTGAGGGGTATCAGTTAGTTTGGCAGGACGAATTCAATGAAGGCACTACACTGGGTGATGACTGGATTCATGAAGTGCAGAAATCCGGTTGGGTAAATAATGAATTGCAGAACTATATCGCTGGTTCGATAGACGGAAAGCGTGTGACAGAACTTGTGGACGGTAAACTGAACATCAACTGCTTCAAAGGCAGCGATGGTAAGATTTACTCCGGACGTGTGTATGCTAAAGCAAACTCCGGTTGGAAGTACGGTTATTTTGAAGCTCGCATTCTCTTGCCCAAAGGCAAAGGTACGTGGCCCGCTTTCTGGATGATGCCGGTAGGGAACGACTGGAATACCAACCCTTGGCCCATGTGTGGCGAGATAGACATCATGGAGGAAGTGGGAGTTGTACCCAATGAAGTCTCTTCGTCTATCCATACGCAAGACTATAATCATACTAAAGGTACGCAGAAGACACACGCCATGACCATAGACCGGGCAGAAGGAGAATATCATGTCTACGCCTTGGAGTGGACGGAAGATGCCATCACTACCTATGTGGATGGCAAGGTACAGTTGGCGGTCACCAAGCAACAACTGGGTTCCGACCATAATCAGTGGCCTTTCCATTATGCTTTCTATCCCATTCTGAACTTGGCTTGGGGAGGTGACTGGGGTGGAATGAACGGTGTGGACGAGTCTGCTCTACCGGTGACGATGAAAGTGGACTATGTACGCGTGTTTCAGAAAAAGTAGAACTGTTTTATTTAAATGAAATTTGAATATGAAAGCTAACTGCTTTTTTACTTATAACATAGATACCTTATGCTTTAGGGCAATTGATAATGAAAAAAGAAAAAATATTTATTTTTATCTGTGTGGTTTTGTTTTCTGCCTGTTCTTCTTCTTCTCTAGACGGTATTGCGATAGAGAAAGCGGCAGACGGTTATAAACTTTCCATCAACGGAAGAGAAACTTATATTAAAGGCGTAGGTGGCACATATCGGTTGGACGTTGCAGCTCAGAGTGGTGCCAATGCCTTCAGAACGTGGGGAGGCAATGTTGAGGAGATAAAGAAGAATCTGGCATTGGCTTCGGAGCACAATATGTACGTGATGCAGGGGATCGGCATGACTAAAGATTCCATTCGCTATTACGATGATGAATATAAGAACAAGATGCGTGAGGAAGTCCGCGTACTGGCAGAAACGTTCAAGAATGATACGAGTTTGCTGGCTTGGGGCATTGGCAACGAAATAGAGTTGGGAAATGCCAATATAGCTGCTGCATGGGAGTTCGTGGAAGAACTGGCGCAACTGATTAAGTCGATAGACAAACGCCATTTGGTTGCTACAGTGATTTCCTACAATCCGTCGGCATTGGACTCTGTGGCAAAATATGCCCCGTCTCTCGATTATGTAGGCATCAATGTATATGGCCCGATGGGAGAGGTGCAGGCTGTTGTTGACCGGTCGGACTACAAAGGTGCATTTATGATTACCGAGTGGGGGACCGACCGGTTGGTGGGAAACAGCTTCTACCGAGTGGAAAGCACCCATAGAGCAGACCAGTGAAGAAAAACGGCAGGTGTACGAAGAGCGTTATACGCAATATATTTCTGCCAATCCCCGTTGCTTGGGCTCTTTTGTATTCTTGTGGGGACAAAAAGAAGAACGTACGCCTACCTGGTTCAGTATGTTTGTAGAAGACACGGTGGATATGCTGCCTCTGAAAGGAGAAAAGACTCCTATGGTGGAGGCTATGCAAAGAGTGTGGACCGGCAAGGAATTGGATGAAACGGCTCCGATAGTTCGTGGCATGACTATCGATGGTAAAAGTGCCATTGATAATGTCCGTATCAAAGCTGGTACTTTATTTAAAGCGGAGGTTTCCGTCACAGATAAGGAGAACGATTCTTTGACTTATGTGTGGGAAGTACTGAAAGAGGCTACAGTCTTGGGCTTTGGAGGTTCTTATGAACCGCGTCCGGAAAGAGTCGGTGAGGTGGCTATGTCAGATAAAAATGTGTATGAGACTGCAATTAAAGTTCCCGGAGAATATCGTTTGTACGTATATGTACTTGATAATACGGGCTTTGTCTCAACAGCAAATATTCCATTTCAAGTAATAGATTAAAGATGAAAACAATGAAAATGCTCTCTGCTTGTTTGTTGCTGCTTCCTTTTATATCTTGTACTCAAGTGCAGGATATAAAAAATGATGCAGTCATCGAGCAGAAAATAGAAACGCTGTTGTCCAGTATGACATTGGAGGAAAAAATTGGGCAGATGAACCAGATTTCTTCTTATGGCAACATAGAGGATATGAGCGGATTGATAAAGAAAGGTGAAGTCGGGTCTATCCTGAATGAAGTAGATCCGGTGCGTGTCAATGCCTTGCAGCGTGTGGCAATGGAGGAGTCCCGCTTGGGCATCCCCTTGCTGATGGCGCGTGATGTGATCCACGGTTTCAAGACCATATTCCCTATTCCCTTGGGACAAGCGGCATCTTTCAACCCGCAGGTGGCTAAGGATGGTGCACGGGTAGCGGCTGTGGAGGCTTCTGCCGTGGGTATCCGCTGGACATTTGCGCCGATGATAGATGTGGCTCGCGATCCCCGTTGGGGGCGTATGGCCGAAGGATGTGGCGAAGATACTTATTTGACTTCAGTGATGGGTGTTGCTATGGTTGAAGGTTTCCAGGGAGATTCGCTGAACAGTCCGACTTCCATAGCCGCATGTCCTAAACATTTTGTAGGTTATGGTGCTGCCGAGGGCGGGCGTGATTATAATTCCACTTTCATTCCGGAGCGTCGTTTGAGGGATGTATACCTTCCTCCTTTTGAAGCTGTGGCCAAGGCAGGGGCAGCCACTTTCATGACTTCGTTTAATGACAATGACGGAGCACCGTCTACCGGAAACACTTTTATTTTGAAAGATGTGCTTCGTGGTGAATGGGGATTTGATGGAATAGTAGTGTCAGACTGGGCTTCGGTAGCCGAAATGATGGCACATGGCTTTGCTGCCGATTCTAAAGAGGCAGCAATGAAGGCGGTGAATGCTGGTGTGGATATGGAGATGGTCAGCTATACGTTTGTCAAGGAATTGCCGGAATTGATAAAAGAAGGTAAGGTCAAGAAGTCTGCTATAGACGATGCCGTGCGGAATATTCTGCGTATCAAATTCCGGTTGGGACTGTTTGATAATCCTTATGTGGATGAGAAACGGATAGAGGAACTTTATGCTCCTTCTCATCTGGAGGCTGCCAAGCAAGCTGCTGTGGAATCGGCCATCTTGTTGAAGAACGAAAAGGAGACATTGCCTTTGCAATCTTCGGTAAAGACGGTTGCTGTGGTAGGTCCGATGGCAAATGCACCTTATGACCAATTGGGTACCTGGATATTTGATGGTGACAAGACAAAAACCGTGACACCGTTGAAGGCTATCAAGGAACTGGTGGGAGACAAAGTGCAGGTGATATACGAGCCGGGTCTGACTTATAGCCGTGACAAGAATATGGCAGGTGTTGCCAAAGCCGCTGCTGCCGCTGCACGTGCTGATGTTATTTTGGCGTTTGTAGGCGAAGAGGCTATTCTTTCAGGAGAGGCGCATTGCCTGGCCGACCTGAACCTGCAAGGTGCGCAAAGCGAACTGATTGCCGCTTTGGCGAAAACAGGAAAACCGGTGGTTACTGTCGTAATGGCAGGGCGTCCGTTGACCATAGGAAAGGAAGTCGAACTCTCGTCAGCTGTACTTTATTCGTTCCATCCCGGAACCATGGGAGGACCGGCATTGGCCGACTTGCTGTGGGGTAAGGCTGTGCCAAGTGGCAAGACTCCGGTGACTTTCCCGAAGATGGTAGGACAGATACCGGTTTATTATGCTCATAACAGTTCCGGACGTCCGGCTACGCGGAATGAGGTTTTGCTGAATGACATTCCGTTAGAAGCGGGGCAGACTTCGTTGGGATGTACTTCTTTCTATATGGATGCAGGTTTCGATCCGCTGTATCCGTTTGGCTACGGTCTGTCGTATACGACGTTCAAATATGATAATGTGAAACTCTCGTCTGCCAATCTGAAGAAGGAAGATGTGCTGACTGTGACTTTCGACCTTGAGAATACCGGAAAGTATGAAGGTACCGAGGTAGCCCAGCTTTACGTGCAGGACAAGTTTGCTTCGGTGACCCGTCCGGTGAAAGAGCTGAAACGCTTTGCTCGCGTCACATTGAAGCCGGGTGAGAAGAAAAATGTATCGTTTGAACTTCCGATAAGTGAACTTGCTTTCTGGAATATAGATATGGTGAAGACGGTGGAAGCCGGAGACTTTGCTCTTTGGGTGGCACCGGATAGCCAAAGTGGAGAAGAAGTTTTCTTTAAGGTAGTAGATTGATTGTTGATTTAAGGTTAAAAAGAGAAGGGGCGGACCGTGACGGTTCGCCCCTTCTGCTTTCTTCTTTATAAGCCCCGCCTTCCGGCAAATAACTCATCACTTATTACTTATAACTTTCTTATATCCATACACCGCATTGCTTCCCAGTTCTTCTTCGATGCGAAGCAGTTGGTTGTACTTTGCCATACGGTCTGAGCGGCTTAGTGAACCGGTCTTGATTTGTCCGCTGTTGGTAGCTACGGCTATGTCCGCAATGGTTGCATCTTCCGTTTCACCGGAACGATGGGAAGTCACGGTGGTATATCCGTGGCGGTGTGCCATTTCGATGGCGTTCAGTGTTTCGGTCAGCGAACCTATCTGGTTTACTTTAATCAGTATGGAGTTGGCGCAGCCTTTTTCGATACCCATTGCAAGGAAGTCCACATTGGTGACGAACAAGTCGTCGCCCACCAACTGGCAGCGGTTGCCGATACGGTCGGTCAGTTTCTTCCAGCCATCCCAGTCATTCTCGCTCATGCCGTCTTCGATAGAGTCGATGGGATACTTGTTGATTAATTCTTCCAGATAGTCAATCTGTTCTTCGGCTGTGCGTTTCTTTCCCTTTTCGCCTTCAAATTTGGTGTAGTCGTAGATTCCGTTATGATAGAATTCAGAAGAAGCACAGTCCATGGCAATCATTACGTCCTTGCCCGGTTCATATCCGGCAGCCTTGATAGCGGCAATGATAGAATTCAGGGCATCTTCCGTACCCTCCAGATTAGGAGCAAAACCTCCTTCATCGCCTACTGCTGTGCTGAGGCCACGGTCTTTTAGGACTTTCTTCAGTGCGTGGAACACTTCGGCACCCATACGCAAACCTTCGCGGAAGGAAGTGGCACCTACGGGGCGTATCATGAATTCCTGGAAAGCAATGGGAGCGTCACTATGCGAACCGCCGTTGATGATGTTCATCATCGGTACAGGCATCACATAGGTATTTGTACCACCGATATATCGGTAGAGTGGGATGTCAAGGTAAGCGGCGGCAGCCTTGGCTACAGCAAGAGATACGCCGAGGATGGCATTGGCACCCAGATTGGCTTTCGTTTTGGTTCCGTCCAGTGCAAGCATGGCATGGTCGATACCCATCTGGTTGAGGGCGGACATACCGATGAGCTTGGGAGCAATGATATTATTGATATTGTCCACGGCTTTCAGGACACCTTTGCCTCCGTAACGTTTTTTGTCACCGTCACGCAGTTCCAATGCTTCGTGTTCTCCCGTGGATGCTCCTGACGGGACAGATGCACGGCCTATGAAGCCGGATTCCAAGGTTACGTCTACTTCTACAGTTGGGTTACCTCTTGAATCGAGGATTTCACGTCCGATAATCTTCTCTATTTTCATATTCAGTCAATTTTAATTATAAACTATCTTACTAACAAATGAAAATAAGGAATTGTTTTTCGTTTTTAATCCTTTATTGTAATGCCTAAAAGAGTAGTCAACTCCATGGCTTGGGAAGTATTGACGATGGCTCCCCGTATGTCGGGCAGGTTGAGGCGTATACCTCCTATGTGCGAGTCGCTCAAGTCGATACCTCTTAGAGGGGTGTGTGAAAACTCGGATTCTACCAGCTCACAGTTTTCAAAGGCGATGGAGGCAAGTTTGCAGTCGTTGACGTCGCTGTTGCGCAAGTCACAAGAGGTGAAGCGGGCTTGATTGATTTTACTCATGGAAAGATTGAGGTATCTGGCATTGCAGTCCTTCATTGTCAGATGGTTCAATATTGTTTCCGGCAGATTGGTTCCCACCAGTTTGCAGGATATGAATTCCACTCTGAACAGAGAACTTTCGGCAAATGAGATGTTGGAAAGGTCGCAATGTTCAAAACGTACATCAGTGAAATGGCAGGATTTCAGTTTGCAGGCGCTGAATTGGATATGACTGAAAGTACAGTTGGTGATGCTTTTGTAGGAATACTCCATGTGTTCCTCTGTCCGTTTACCGAAGTGAAGGTCTCTGACAGTTTCTTCCGTATTCAGCCATTCTTCCAATGATTTGGAACTTTCACTTTGTCCCTCTAAGGTAGGAGGGATGATGCGTACGGGAGGCATGACAAAAGGCTTGCTGGGTTTCATAGGGGTGTTTGGGTTATATACAGCGTCCGAAGGCGCCGCCGGCGAAGGCTGCCAGGACTCCTAATGTGATACTTAATAAGGTATATAAGGCAAACATTCCGTAGAATTCTTGCTTTATCAGAATCAGTCCGTCATTGCTGAAAGTGGAGAAGGTGGTGAATCCTCCGCACAGACCGGTAGTCAGCAACAGCCGTACCTCAGTAGAAAGGTTGAAACGGGCGGATAAGGTATAGAATAGCCCGATGAGGAAACTTCCGAGGATATTGACTGTGAATGTAGCCCATGGGAAAGAGTAGGGGACTATGCGCTCGTGGAGCATCATCTGCACGCAGTAGCGCAGTACGCTGCCGGTACCGCCGCCAAGGAATATAGCTATCAGTAATCTAGTCATAGGTTTTCTGGGGTTGGTTTTGGCTGCAAAGGTAGTGAAGACAAAGGAATTTCAGTAAATCATAGCCCGAAATTTCATAAAGCGATTCTGTACTGGGGGAAGTAGTTATTGGTGGGATGTATATAATTTTGATATTTGATATGAGTGATTGCCAATCTTGGTTCCGGATAGTTCGTGATGGGGCAGAAGCGATTTACTAAATCTTGGAGGAAGATTTAGTAAATCGTTGCCGGAGATTTAGTAAAATGTCCGGGAGATTTTAGTAAACGAGTAGAAGGGGCTTTGGAAGGATGACTGGTTTGTCTGTATTTTTGGATACGGTAATAACTTGTGAAACTTGAGCCACTCTTGAAATTGAGGTCTTAACCGTTCAAATGCCATATTGTAGAGACCTCTCTAGAACCTTGTCTTGATAATCAGCGATTTATTTTCATTGGCTGTAGAGATTGTATCCATTCCTTCTCATTCTCTTCCTGCCTTTCTTTCTTCACTTGTAGAGAAGGGTTGTTCTTAATTTGTTGTTTTTTAGAGTTTTAACGAAATTGGTTGTAGATGTCATTTCCTTGTATTCCCGTCATTCACACCCTAACTTTGCAACATCGAATTCAAGAGAATGAAAGTTTATCGTTGAGGCCTCACGATGGATCTCCACTTCTTGAAAGAGAGGAAAAGGCTTCGGCCTATTTATTACATTATTATATTAACTTTCTAAAACATTAAAAATTATGGGACTTCAGTATGTAGTGGCAAAGAGAATCTTTGGTTTTGACAAGGACAAAAATGTAAAGTATGTAGCTAAATCCGTAGGAGCGGGTGAATTGGATTTTGATAAGTTGTGTGCCAAAGTGAGCCGTATTCTTGGTATTCACAGAAAGACGGTGGACTTAGTGGCTGCAGGACTGGTGGACATCATGTCGGAAGAAATAGACGATGGAAAGACTGTTCGTTTAGGTGATTTCGGATTGTTCCGCCCTTCTTTTGTAGGGAAGAGTGCTGATACGGAGGCTGGCGTTTCGGCCAGTAACATTGTCCGTAAACGTATTCTGTTTTTTCCGGGGAAAGCTTTTAGTCAAATGTTGGGCAATATGAGCGTCACCAAGATGGTGGTTCCCGATACGGACTATACGGATGGAAGTAGCAATGGTGGAGGGGATAACTCCAATCCTTCGGGAGGCAATGACGGGGACCAAGGTGAAAATCCTTTGGGATAATTCCAGTGCACGATTAAAGTTGTAAAAATATGGAGGGCGAAGTTTTCGTAGCGATACTTCTCCTTCTATTTTGTTTGTAGGCAGGATATTGTTCAAGGGAAGTTGGTTTTCATGCAAACGTTTGCCGACAAATCATCTATCATTTTAGTTTAATTGCGTCAGAGTGTATTTCTTTCCTGCCTATATTTGCATCTGGAACATAATTTTATAAATATAGCATGAGAAACATGAAAGTAATCTGTACAAAATTCGCCTGCTTCCTGCTCGTTTTGTTGGTGAGCGGCGTAGCAATGGCAGAGAGTATTACCTCTCCCAACGGACAACTTCAATTGAATTTTTCGGTAAATGCGCAAGGCGAACCTGTTTACGAACTTTCTTATAAAGGAAAGCCGGTGATTAACCCTTCTAAATTAGGACTCGAACTGAAGAACGACCCCGGTCTGATGAATGGCTTCACGATGGCGGATGCAAAGACTTCCACTTTCGACGAGACTTGGGAACCGGTATGGGGTGAAGTAAAGCAAATCCGTAACCACTACAATGAGCTGGCTGTGACGCTCAACCAAAAGGCGCAGGATAGGAACATCATTATCCGCTTCCGTTTGTTCGACGATGGTATGGGCTTCCGTTATGAGTTCCCTTTGCAGAAGAACTTGAACTATTTCGTGATTAAGGAGGAGCGTACTCAGTTTGCCATGACTGGCGACCATACAGCCTTCTGGATTCCGGGCGACTACGATACGCAGGAATATGATTACACAGAATCCAAACTTTCTGAAATTCGCGGGTTGATGAAAGGGGCCATTACGCCTAACTCTTCACAAACCCCGTTTTCGCCCACCGGTGTTCAGACTTCTTTGCAGATGAAGACTGCTGATGGTTTGTACATCAACTTGCACGAGGCTGCTTTGGTGGATTACTCTTGCATGCACTTGAATCTGGATGATAAGAATTTTGTTTTTGAATCTTGGCTTACTCCCGATGCAGTAGGCGATAAAGGTTATCTGCAAGCTCCCTGCACGTCACCGTGGCGTACGGTTATCGTAAGCGACGATGCTCGTGACATCCTTGCCTCTAAAATCACGCTGAACTTGAACGAACCTTGTGCTTACGAGGACGTTTCCTGGATTAAGCCCGTGAAATACGTAGGTGTATGGTGGGAAATGATTGCAGGTAAGAGCACCTGGGCATATACAGACGACCTTCCCTCCATCAAACTGGGTGAAGTGGACTACTCCAAAATGAAGCCCAATGGCCGTCACGGTGCCACTAACGAAAATGTAAAAAAGTACATCGACTTCGCAGCCGAGCACGGTCTGGACCAAGTATTGGTAGAAGGCTGGAATGAAGGCTGGGAAGACTGGTTTGGCAAATCCAAGGATTATGTATTCGATTTTGTGACCCCTTATCCCGATTTCGACGTGAAGATGCTGAATGAATATGCCAAGAGCAAAGGCGTGAAGCTGATGATGCATCATGAGACATCCGGTTCGGTGCGCAACTACGAACGTCACATGGACAAGGCCTATCAGTTTATGGTGGATAATGGCTACAATGCCGTGAAGAGCGGATATGTAGGTAATATGATTCCTCGTGGTGAACATCATTATGGGCAATGGCTGAACAACCACTACCTCTATGCCGTGAAGAAGGCAGCCGACTACAAAATTTGTGTAAATGCGCACGAAGCTGTACGCCCTACCGGTTTGTGCCGTACTTATCCTAACTTGATTGGCAACGAATCTGCACGAGGAACTGAATATGAGGCATTCGGCGGTAGCAAACCGTTCCATACCACATTGCTTCCATTCAACCGCTTGATTGGCGGTCCGATGGATTATACACCGGGTATCTTCGATACCAAACTTGACTTTATGGGCGATTTGCCCCACGGACAAGTGCAGACTACACTTGCTAAGCAACTCGCTCTGTATGTAACTTTATACAGCCCGTTGCAGATGGCTGCCGACTTGGTTGAGAACTACGAAAAGCACATGGATGCTTTCCAATTCATCAAGGATGTGGCAGTAGACTGGGACGACAGCAAGTACATTGAAGCAGAACCGGGTGATTACATTACCGTGGCCCGTAAGGCAAAAGGAACCGGCAACTGGTTTGTTGGAGGTATTACAGACGAGAATGCACGTACAGCCAACTTTACGCTCGACTTCCTTGAACCGGGCAAGCAATACGTAGCCACTCTCTATGCCGACGGTAAAGATGCTGATTACAAGGAGAACCCTACTTCTTATCAGATAAAGAAGGGTATCGTAACCAGCAAGACCAAAATGTCCGTGAAGGAAGCGCGTAGCGGTGGTTTTGCATTGAGCTTGATTGAAGCGACTCCGGCTGACAAGAAAGCTGTGAAGAAGTGGAGATAATTTAGGGTAGAAAGAGTTTTTATTAGGCATTAGTGAGGCCCCGCAGAAGTCCAATCTTTGCGGGGCTTTTTTTGTGTTAGGGTAAGCTCATTCTTATACCGTAAAAATAGCATCAAGACCCGAGTTTTTGGTAAGTCCGTTCTTTGGGGAAACCTTTATTTTTGCACTCAGATAACAGATTGCATAATCATTAAAAATCAGAGATATGAATACGGATAAGAAAATCAGTCGTCGGGAGGCTTTAAAGCGTATGGGATTTGCCGTGATGAGCGGTGCTATCGCATCTTCCGGCCTACTCTCGTTGGCATCCTGCGAAACAAAAAGGAGTAAGCGTATCATCTTTTATTTTACCGGAACGGGTAACAGTCTTTACATCGCCCGTCAGTTGGCTGGAGAGAACGCAGAATTGTTGAGTATCCCTCAGATGGTGAAACGGGGGAAGTATGAATTTGAGGCAGATGAAATCGGCATCGTTTATCCCATCTACGGTCATATGCCTCCCTATATGGTACGGCAGTTCATTCAGAAAGCAAAACTGAAGGCAGAATACAAGTTTGCTGTCCTCACCTATGGTGCAAGGAAGTGCGATGCGGTAGAGATTTGGGACCGTATATCCCGTAAAGCCGACAATGCGTTCGACTATATCAACACTATCATCATGGTGGATAACTGGCTACCCAACTTCGACATGAACGAGCAACTCAAGATAGACAAGCACATCCCCGAGAACTTGCAGAAGATAACGGCAGATATCAACAGTCGGCAGCATTGGCACGAACCGGTGACGGAGGAGGAACGGCAACAGCACCAAGGTTTTATGCAGCGGAGTGGACTCGACCCCGAGGTGGGCTTCCTGATGAAAAGCGAGAAGTTCTTTACCGTGACTGATGCTTGTATTGACTGTGGCATCTGCACCTACGTTTGTCCGCGCGGCAATTATGAGCTGACGTCGAGAGGAGTGAAGACGTCCGGTGACTGCGAGTTCTGTTTTGCCTGCATACAGAATTGTCCGCAGAAGGCTATTCAGTTCATAAAGCAGGAAGATGGCTCTTTTCCTGACGGAACGGAGAAGAACCCCAATGCCCGCTATCGTAATGAGCATATTTCGCTAATAGATCTGAAACGGGCAAACAATCAAAAACTATAATCATTAACCTCTGTATTTTGTCGGATTTACACCCAGATGTTGTTGTACGTAACGGCTAAAATAAGCAGGAGAGGAAAAACCGAACATATCGGAAATACGGACGAACGTTAGTGATTTGTCGCGCAGCAAACGCGAGATGTCGAGTGTGGTATAACGGTTTATCCAGTAGTTTGCTGTATAACCGCTTACTTTCTTGGAAACTTCCGAAAGATATTTGGAGGTGACACATAGGCAGTCGGCATAATAGGTCACTTCACGATGCTCGCGGAAAGTTCCGTTCTCCAGCATGTTGAGGAAACGGCTCATGATGGAAGCATTTTGTACAGAGATATTGTCCTCGCTATATAGATGGGAGTGGAAATCGAAGAAGTCGAGTATCAACATCTGTGTGGAGGCGATAAGCATATCGCGATGGAAATGATGGTCTGTATTCCGGAGTCTGTATTCCACTTGTTCAAAATCCCGGAGACATAGCTCTTGCTGTTCGGTAGTCAGGGACATGATAGGATTGAGAAATAGGGAAAGTTGCCCTTTCATGCCGTAGTTGTTCTGTGGTGTACTCAGCACCACAAAGCCCGATGCGATATAGATGACCTTTACGCGAAAATCTTCTGAAGGTTGAATTTTCTCTACCAGTTTTCCTTTGCGGACAATCATCAGGTCGCCGGCACGTAGCTCGCACTCCTCTCCATTGTACTTCAATCGGCAGATTCCTGACAGACAGAGGGCGTGTGCAAGATAGCCACTGTATGCGTCCGTCCCCAGACCTTGAAGAGTATCGGCTATTATAATATTTGCGGTTTCTCCCATTATACAGTTGTTTGGTTTCGATCACAAAAGTATATGTTTCCAATAATATAACTTCTATTGTGGGCAAGAAATATATTGCCTTTTTTATTCATTTCAAATCTGCCCGAATTTCGCAAATTCTTCATACCTTTGCATCCGTTAATTTTAGAAACCAATAACAAAACAGAACTTATGGGAGGTTTTTTCGGAACAGTCGCCAAGGCAACAAGCTGTGTGGCGGATTTGTTTTACGGCACAGATTATAATTCACATTTAGGGACAAAACGTGGTGGGTTGGCTACATACGATGCAGAAACGGAGCAGTTTACCCGTTCCATTCACAATCTGGAAAGCACTTATTTCCGCACGAAGTTTGAGGATGAACTGGACAAGTTCAAAGGAAATTCCGGAATAGGAATCATCAGCGATACAGACCCTCAACCCCTTATCCTCAACTCCCACCTTGGTCGCTTTGCCATTGTAACGGTAGCCAAAATAGTAAATCTGCAAGAACTGGAAACAAAACTGTTGGCCCAAAACATGCACTTCGCCGAACTCAGTTCGGGCAAAACCAATCAGACGGAACTTATCGCCCTCCTTATTATACAAGGAAAGACATTTGTCGAAGGAATTGAAAATGTGTATAAGCATATCAAAGGTTCCTGCTCCATGCTGTTATTGACGGAAGACGGCATCATTGCCGCTCGCGACCGCTGGGGACGTACTCCGATTGTGATTGGCAAGAAAGACGGAGCGTATGCCGCCACAAGTGAGTCGAGCAGCTTTCCGAATCTTGGTTATGAGATAGACCGTTATTTGGGACCCGGAGAGATTGTTCGCCTGCGTGCCGATGGTGTGGAACAGATGCGCAAGCCTGATGAGGGAATGCAGATTTGTTCCTTCCTATGGGTATATTACGGTTTTCCCACTTCCTGCTACGAAGGTAAGAATGTGGAGGAAGTGCGTTTTGCCTCCGGTTTCAAGATGGCACAGACAGATAAGTCAGAGGTGGATTGTGCCTGCGGCATTCCTGATTCGGGTGTAGGTATGGCGCTTGGGTATGCCGAAGGTAAAGGAGTTCCTTATCATCGTGCCATTTCCAAATATACTCCGACTTGGCCTCGTAGTTTTACTCCCAGCAAGCAAGAATTGCGTTCGCTGGTGGCAAAGATGAAGCTGATTCCCAATCGTGCCATGCTCGAGGGTAAGCGTCTGCTGTTCTGTGATGACTCTATTGTCCGGGGGACTCAGTTGCACGACAATGTGAAGGTGCTGTATGAGTATGGTGCCAAGGAGGTGCATATCCGGATTGCTTGTCCTCCATTGATATATAGCTGCCCGTTTGTAGGATTCACGGCTTCCAAAAGCGACATGGAGCTGATTACCCGTCGTGTCATCAAGGAGCTGGAGGGTGACGAGAATAAGAATCTCGATAAGTATGCCACTACCGGCTCACCCGAATACGAAAAGATGGTGGACGTTATCCGCGAGCGTTTCGGACTTTCATCCTTGAAGTTCAATACGTTGGAAACTCTGGTTGAAGCTATCGGATTGCCTAAGTGTAAGATATGTACGCATTGTTTTGATGGTAGCAGCCATTTTTGATTGACATTTTGTCCTTAAGGAATAAAAAAGGGGCGTGAATTGCTTGGCAGTTCACGCCCCTTTTTTTATCTTTACAGCACAAAATAGTGGTTAATGATTAGTGATTAATGATTAATGCCATTCGGATAATGCTTTTCGCCAATTACTAATCACTGACCATTAATCACTAACCATTAATCACTAATCATTATTCATCATGACTTTAGTAGAACGTTTTTTAAAGTACGTAAGCTTCGATACTCAGTCCAGTGAAGAGACTGAGATTACTCCGAGTACTCCGGGGCAAATGGTGTTTGCCCGGTATCTGAAAGAAGAATTGGAATCTTTGGGTCTGGAAGAAATCACGTTGGACGAAAATGGTTATCTGTTCGCCACTCTTCCTGCCAATACAGACAAGCCGTTGCCCGTCATCGGCTTTATTGCCCACATGGATACAAGCCCCGATATGAGTGGCAAGAATGTTTCTCCGCGTATCGTGCAGAATTATGACGGTAAGGACATTGTTCTTTGCGCCGAAGAGAATGTGGTTCTTTCTCCTGCCCAGTTCCCCGAACTGCTCGACCATCAAGGGGAAGATTTGATTGTGACCGACGGCAAGACCTTGCTTGGTGCCGATGATAAAGCCGGTATTGCCGAAATTGTATCGGCGGTGGTATATCTGAAGGAGCACCCCGAAATCAAGCACGGTAAAATTCGTATCGGCTTTAATCCGGATGAGGAAATCGGTTTGGGCGCCCATAAGTTCAATGTAGCGCAGTTCGGTTGCGAATGGGCCTATACCATGGATGGTGGAGAAGTGGGTGAACTTGAATTCGAGAACTTCAATGCGGCCTCTGCCAAGATAAGCTTCAAGGGACGGAATGTGCATCCGGGCTATGCCAAGAATAAGATGATTAACTCTATCCGCGTTGCCAACCGTTTCATGTCCATGCTTCCGGCTGACGAGGCTCCGGAGCATACCGAAGGTTACGAAGGTTTCTATCATCTGATAGGCATTACCGGCGAGGTGGAGCAGACAACAGTCTCTTACATTATCCGTGACCACGACCGCACCCGCTTTGAAGAGCGCAAGAAGGAGATGGAACGTCTTGTGGCAAAAATCAATGAAGAATACGGTCCGGGTACCGCTACTCTGGAACTTCGCGACCAATACTATAATATGCGCGAGCAGATTGAACCGGTGATGCATATCATCGACACCGCTTTTGCCGCCATGAAGGCGGTAGGTGTAGAGCCTCGTGTAAAAGCCATTCGCGGAGGTACGGACGGTGCCCAGCTCTCTTTCAAGGGCCTGCCTTGTCCCAATATCTTTGCCGGTGGCTTGAACTTCCACGGCCGCTATGAGTTCGTGCCTATCCAGAACATGGAGAAAGCCATGAACGTCATCGTCAAGATTGCCGAGCTCGTAGCCAGCAAATAGATAATTCATAACTCATAACTCTAATAGTTCCATGAAAACCACTCCGTTTACCGAAAAACACATCTCGCTGGGTGCCAAGATGCACGAGTTTGCGGGATATAATATGCCTATCGAGTATTCCGGCATCATTGACGAACATCTTACAGTATGTCAGGGTGTCGGTGTATTCGACGTCTCACACATGGGAGAATTCTGGGTGAAAGGTCCCCATGCTTTGGACTTTCTGCAGAAAGTGACTTCCAATAACGTAGCTGCCCTCACACCGGGGAAAGTACAGTATACCTGCTTCCCAAATGAAAATGGAGGTATTGTGGACGACCTTCTGGTCTATCATTATGAGCCGGAGAAATACCTGCTTGTCGTGAATGCGTCGAACATTGAGAAAGACTGGAACTGGTGCGTGTCTCATAACACGGAAGGCGCTGAATTGGAAAATGCTTCCGACCGCATGGCACAGCTTGCTGTGCAAGGACCGAAGGCTATTCAGGCTTTGCAGAAGCTGACTTCCATTAATCTTTCCGACCTTCCTTACTATACTTTTACCCACGGTGAGTTTGCCGGAGAAAAGGATGTCATTATCTCCAATACCGGATATACCGGTGCGGGTGGTTTTGAGCTTTACTTCTATCCGGAGGCTGCCATGAAGATTTGGGATGCCGTGTTCGAGGCAGGCGCGGAGTTCGGCATTAAGCCAGTTGGTCTGGGTGCGCGCGATACGCTTCGTCTGGAAATGGGCTTCTGTTTGTATGGCAATGATTTGGATGACACCACTTCGCCCATTGAAGCGGGTTTAGGATGGATTACCAAGTTTGTGGAGGGAAAGAACTTCACCAATCGCCCGATGCTGGAAAAACAGAAAGCGGAAGGCACTACCCGTAAGTTGGTGGGATTTGAAATGATAGACCGCGGTATCCCCCGTCATGGTTACGAGCTGTATAGTACAGACGGTACTGCCATCGGTGTGGTTACCTCCGGAACTATGTCGCCTACCCGCAAGATTGGTATCGGAATGGGGTATATCAGACCCGAATACAGCAAGGTCGGTACGGAAATCTGCATTGACATGCGAGGACGTAAGCTGAAAGCTGTGGTTGTGAAGCCGCCGTTCCGCAAACAGTAATTTGAATGAATAACTAAAATAAGAAGAATGAAGAATTTGTCATGCGGCATCATCGTGCAGTCAAATTCTTCATTCTTAGTTATTCCTTTCTCTATATTCTGCTTATCCTGTCCAGCATTTGGTTTGCCCAACCTATCTCTTTATTGGTCCATTCCTTTTCGGTTCCTTCTATGCCCTGGCCTTCGTAGGCCGAAAGCAAGGTGATATATTCTTTCAGTATATCGGCGGCTTGGGCTTGTTTGTTCATGCGCATCAATAATAGTATTTTTTGTTTATATATGTCCAGATTGGGGCTTGTTCCTGCCATCTCCTGGGCTTTATCAAGCATGGCGAGGCAGCGGTTGTTCACTTCTTCCGTATTAGACAGTGCCATTTCCGCTTTTACCAGGATGATGTAGTCATTGTCTGTGGCTAGTCTGTTGTCAATGTTCTTGCGTATCAGCCGGGCAGTTTCCTTATAGCGCTTGTTGGCGTAGTTCATACTTGCGTTGAAAGAAACGACATCGCTGGTGGTCCGTAGGTAGGGGCGGGCACTCAGGCTATGGGATTCACCGGCCTTTTCTATACGCTTTTGCAGGTTGCCGATGCTGCCGTAGCGAGGAATGTCCTTGTTGCGTTGGTGCAGGTTGTAATACCCTATAATTTTACCGAGGGCCGATGCGATTCCGTCGGGATTATAGCCCTTGAATGCCAAAAGTTGGCGCGCAAGGCGGTCTGAAGAGATTTCCTGGGAAGTTTTGTATTTCATCCCCAACCGGTCCGTTGCCGGAATGCTCAAAAGGGAAGCGATGGCTCCGATATCTGCCACCAGACTGACGGCATAAGCATCTTCATTATCGTCCCAGTAGGCCACATCGAGGGCTGCACTGGCGGTAGTGGCAAAGACATCTGCCCAAAAAGCTGCACGCTTGGCACGCCGCTCGGCACGGTAAATGTTGTTTACCTGATGGTCGAGGACGAAATGTCCCAGCTCACATGCGATGACGGCGGCCAGTTCGTCTTCGGAATCAAGAGTGCAGAGGAGGCCCGTACTGATAACCATGGAGCCGTTGGGAAGCATGAAGGCATCTGGTTCGGGCGACTGGATGATACGTATGTTCAGACTCTCCCCGCGATTGCTGTCAATGGTGGTGGCGTTCAACTTGGAGAACACTCCCTGCACGTACGAAACGATGTAATCTTCCTGATAGGCTATCTCATTCAGTTTGTCGAGATACTCCAGGCACTCTTCGTCGATTTCCTGGCGCAGTTTGTGCTTGTAGCCGCGGTCGCTGAAATATTCGTAAAGATGGTTTTTCAAGTATATCTGCTGCCAGAATTCCCGGTCGGTTTGCGGAGCGGATATGGCAATGTGCCCCATCTCATTCAAAGGAATGGTCTCTTGTATGCCGTTCATTTCGACAGCATAGCAAATGTTGTTGCTGCTTTCACCGGGATTCTTCATTTTGACAACCCGGCGGATAATGACCGGTGTACCGGCGGGAGATTGCCGGTACTCTTTTGTCAATTCTCCTTTGACAGCGATGTTTCCGCTTAAATCTTTGTACTTTTTGGGCTTGGCAAATCCTGCCGTTGCGACAAGGATTGTCAGGATGAATAGGGTGGCGAGTCGTTTCATGATTAGTATATGTTTTCGGTTTTGATGATACAAAAATAGGGAAGTGTTTTTCTCCTTTCTCGTTTTTTTCCCTATTCTGTGATAGGAGATTCCCTATTTATCGGTCCTGCAGTGGGAGGCGGAAACAAAAAAGGGAACCTTTCAGTGAAAGACTCCCTTTTTTCAGTTTGCTTGAAACTGATTATTTCTTACGGTTACCGTAACGGCTCATGAACTTATCAACACGACCGGCAGTGTCAACCAGCTTAGACTTACCTGTGTAGAACGGGTGAGAAGTGCTGGAGATTTCCAGCTTTACCAGCGGATAAGTTTCACCTTCGAATTCGATAGTCTCTTTCGTGTTGCAAGTGGAACGAGACAAGAATACATCACCATTTGACATATCTTTAAATACTACCGGACGGTAATTTTCAGGATGAATACCTTTTTTCATTTTGATATTTTCTTTTAAAAATTTATATTCTGTTACTATTTTGGTAATAAATAGTGTAATGGTCTTCTTTTCAGAGCGCAAAGATAGTGCAAGTTGGAGACTCTACAAAATAAATTCAGATTTATTTTTATTTAGTAGGTTTATCGCATTTTATTTCTGATTTTTGCAGGACTTAATCTTGTGAATTTATGAGGAAACTACTTGTCTTATGCTCTTTCTGGCTGTGCGTGGCAACGCTGGGGGCACAAAATGCGGAACGGAAACTGTATAGTGTTGCGTTCTACAATCTTGAGAACTTGTTTGATACGATTCATGATGCAGGTAAGAATGACTATGAGTTCCTGCCCGACGGCAGTTACCAATGGACGGCAAAGAAGTATGAGTCCAAGCTGCAGAACCTTTCCAAAGTGTTGGGTTCCCTTTCGCGTGATTTAGTGCCGGAAGGTCCGGCATTCATCGGTGTGGCAGAGGCGGAGAACAGCCGGGTGCTGGAAGACCTCGTGAAGCAGCCGGCCATTTCCAATTATGAGTTCGTGCATTATGAAGGACCGGACAGACGGGGTATAGACTGTGCCTTGCTGTACGACCCGAAGCAGTTCAGCGTTACCCACTCAAAGTTGGTGCTTTCTACTCCTTTTGAGGGGGATACGGTGCACTTGACGCGCGGCTTCCTGATTGTGGACGGACAACTGGCGGGAGAGCGTGTCTGCGTGATAGTGAACCACTGGCCCTCCCGTGGGGCAAAGTCACCGGTGCGTGTGCATGCAGCCAGGCAGGTAAAGGCCTTGAAGGACTCTCTGATGCGTAGCGACAAGAAGCTGAAGCTCATCGTGATGGGGGATATGAATGACGACCCGATGGATGAAAGCATGGAGGTGCTGGGTGCACGCAAATATCCGAAGCAGGTGAAGAAAGGCGAATTCTACAATCCCTGGTGGGAGACACTGGAAGACAAGGGAGTGGGGACATTGCTCTATCGGGGCAAGTGGAACTTGTTTGACCAGATTGTCATTTCGAAACCGTTGCTGAAGGCTAAGAAAGGGTTGCGCTATGATCACAATGAAGTTTTCATCCGCGATTATCTGATTCAGCAGGATGGCAAATACAAAGGTTCCCCCTTGCGTACGCATGGAGGCAGGACTTGGCTGAACGGTTACAGTGACCATTTGCCGACCATCATCTATCTGAAAAATTAGTATTACATAATAATGTGTAAACAGATGCCGGAGAGCAAACATGTTCTCCGGCTTTTTTGTTGATAGAAGTATAGATGGCAAAAGTATGGCTGGCAGAGATAAATGCAAAGAGTTTGTAATATAGAGATTACAATAATCTGTTAAATGAAGCCAATAGCTTTAAAATAGAATGGATTTGGTAGGATGAGCCGGATATTTTATTCCTCTCAAGTTCTTTACTTTAAAGGATAATGATTACTTTTGCGTAGAATTTTAATTCACTAACAATAAAATTTAAACAAAATGGTTAATTACAAAGATTTAGGACTGGTAAACACAAGAGAGATGTTTGCTAAGGCTATCAAAGGTGGATATGCTATTCCGGCATTCAACTTCAACAATATGGAACAGATGCAGGCTATCATCAAGGCTGCAGTTGAAACAAAGTCTCCGGTTATTCTTCAGGTATCTAAGGGTGCCCGTCAGTATGCCAACGCTACTCTGTTGCGTTACATGGCTCAGGGTGCTGTTGAGTACGCTAAGGAATTGGGTTGCAAACATCCTGAAATTGTTCTTCACCTCGACCACGGAGATACATTCGAAACTTGCAAGAGCTGTATCGACTCTGGTTTCTCTTCAGTAATGATTGACGGTTCACACCTTCCGTACGAAGAAAACGTTGCACTGACTAAGAAGGTAGTTGATTATGCTCATCAGTTCGACGTAACTGTAGAAGGCGAACTCGGTGTATTGGCCGGTGTAGAAGATGAAGTTTCTGCAGAACACCATACATATACTAATCCTGAAGAAGTTATTGACTTCGCTACCCGTACAGGTTGCGATTCACTGGCTATCTCAATCGGTACTTCTCATGGTGCATACAAGTTCAAACCCGAACAATGCCACGTTGACCCTGCTACCGGTCGTCTGGTTCCTCCTCCTTTGGAATTTGCCGTTCTGGATGCTGTAATGGAGAAACTTCCGGGATTCCCCATCGTTCTTCACGGTTCTTCTTCAGTTCCTCAGGAAGAAGTTGATACTATCAACAAGTATGGTGGTAAGTTGGAAGCTGCTATCGGTATCCCCGAAGAGCAGTTGCGTAAGGCTGCCAAGTCTGCTGTTTGCAAAATCAACATCGACTCTGACTCACGTCTGGCTATGACAGCTGCTATCCGCAAGACATTTGCTGAAAAACCGGCAGAATTCGACCCGCGTAAGTATCTGGGTCCGGCTCGTGACAATATGGAAAAACTGTACAAGCATAAAATCATCAACGTGCTTGGTTCAGAGAACAAATTGGCTCAACTGGACTAATCGAAAGATAATCCGAATATAGCGTCAGCCCTTGCAATATTGATGTTGCAAGGGCTGACTTGTTGTATATAGGCCGGTGTTGTGGGATGGTTAAGTTCGCCGGTTATTTCAGAAGCGGATGTTTCAACGTGTACAACAGTCTGTTTCCTTTAACAAAACAGTCTGTTTCCCTTAACTGAACAGTTTGTTTCAATAAAGAGAACACTTCGTTCCAATATGCAAAAACACTTCGTTCCAATACGTAAGAACACTTTGTTTCTACATATCCGAACACTTTGTTTCTCTATACTGGAACAAAGTGTTCACCGTTATGAACTAACAGATTAGCTATATTTGAGACCGGTGAAAAGCATATCCCCGTGACACCTATTCCATACTAAAAATCCCTTGCAGATGGCTGGCAGGAGAAGTGTCTGCCAGCTATCTGCAAGGGAGATTTGCAAGAATGAGCTCTCTGTGTGGAGTGCGCGTTATAATTCTATCACTAATGATTCTCTGGGGCCCATCTTCAGCTCTTCACCGAAGGTGATGGCCTTGCCGCTAAGAATATCTTTTCCCTGCTTGCTGTCTTTTAGGATTTCCTTGTAGAATTTCAAAGGAACGGTGGTTTCTGCATCTGTACCGTTCAGCATCACGAATATCGTCTTGCCTTCGTACTGGCGTGCGTAGGCATAAACACCATTCTGTACCATGAACTGCACCATGCTGCCTTTGGCAATCACATCGTTTCCTTTACGCCAGTTCAGGATGGTCTTGTAGAAGTCGTAGCACTCGTTCTGTATCTTGGTACGTCCGGCTGGGGTCAGTGCGTTTGTTGCGTCACCGGTCCATCCGCCGGGGAAGTCCTTGCGGACATAGCCGTCGCTCTTGCTCTTCACGCCATTCATCATGACTTCCGTTCCGTAGTAGAGTTGCGGAATGCGGCGGGTGGTAAGCAGCAGGGTAGAGGCTTGCTTCAGCATCGGAAGGTTGTCGCCTTCGCCCAGGAAGCGGTCGGTGTCGTGGTTTTCGATGAATGCCAGTACGGAAGCGGGGTTGGGGTAGAGGAAGTCGTATACGAAGTTATTGTATATGCGGTCCAGTCCCTTGAACCAAGTTTCGGTCTGTTCATTCTTGGCGGTATTTATCTTGTCGAAGAAGCTGAAGTCCATAACGGTCTTGAGGTTACTGTTCTTGGGGGCTGATAGCTTGGAATCCTTCTGCCACCAGGCGGTGTAGGCGGGTTCGGTAACCCAGGTCTCGCCCACGGTGTTGTAGTTGGGATATTCTTCGTTGAGCTCTTTCATCCAGTTGCTCATGGCATCATAGTCGGCATACGGGTAAGTGTCCATGCGGATGCCGTCGATGTTGGCGAATTCAATCCACCAGAAACTGTTCTGTACCAGGTAGCGGTAAACGTGAGGGTTCTTCTGGTTGAGGTCGGGCATGGAAGGTACGAACCAGCCGTCGTTCATCTGGTCGGCATCGTACTGGGAAGTATAAGGGTCTACGTGCGGGGTCAGTTTGAAGGAGGTCTGCACGAAGTTGTTTTCGTGGTCGGGGTTGTTGAACCAGTCTTTGGAGGGCATGTCCTTAATCCATACATGCTCTACACCGCAGTGGTTGAAAATCATGTCCATTACGATTTTGATGCCGCGTGCATGGGCTTTTTCAATCAGCTGCTTGTATTCTTCGTTGGTACCGAAGCGCGGGTCCACCTTGTAGTAGTCTGTGGTGGCATAGCCGTGATAGGAACCACCGGTCATGTTGTTTTCCAGGACTGGAGTAAACCAGAGGGCTGTGACGCCGAGGTCGGAGAAGTAGTCCAGGTGTTGTTCGATGCCGGCAAGGTCACCGCCGTGGCGTGCATTGGGGTCATTGCGGTCTATCTTGTACTCGGCCATGCCCGCAATCTGGTCATTGTCCGGATTGCCATTGGCAAAGCGGTCGGGCATCAGCAGGTACAGTGCGTCGGAGGCGTCGAAACCTTTATGTTCGCAACCTTTCTTGTTGCGTGCCTTCAGTTCATATTCCTTTACGAGTTTCTTTTTTCCTTCAGTGAAGGTGAGGTTGAATTTGCCGGGTTTTACATCCTTGTCCAGTTTCAGATAGACCAGGAGGTAGTTGTTGCTTTCCAGCTTGACGGTGCTGCTCAATGAGACGCCAGGATAATTGACGGATACTGCCGCGTTGCCGATGCCTTCGCCATAGACCATCAGCTGGAGTTCCGGGTTCTGCATGCCGGTGTACCAAAACGGAGGGTCGATTTTGTTCACATTCATAGCTGCATACGTACTGAGGGAGAGTAAGAGTGTTCCCAAGATTAAGAATACTTTTTTCATGATAGTAACTTTACGGTTAATTTTTGCGCTAATTTAAAACAAATAACGGAGAAAGTTAATCTTTCTCCGTTACTGTACCTTATTATATTATGCAAACGTTTTCATTGGGGCTATTTGATGGGGGTTACGCTGGCGGTATCGACCTTTCCCTTGAAGAAGTCCTCTTTCTTGCGCTTTTCTCTGATGTCCTTCAGCCAGTTTTCGGCGGCATTGTATCGGTTGTCTTCTCCGATGATGGGAACTCCGTCCGCATCTACTTCCTGCACTTTGTCCTTGCTGTTTTTCGGACGGGTTTTCAGGTATGCCGTCAGATATCTCTCTGCTTTGGACACATCTTTCAGATAGTAATAATAGATAAAGGCTGCGTCGTAGAGCAGTTTGTGTTTCTGCCGGTCGTATTTTTCGTATTGCGTCAGAAGGGTATTCGCCTGGTCGGTGTATTGAAATGCCATCTTGTAGCAGTCCGCAAGCCCCACATATAGGCGGGACATGACACTGTCGCTGGGCATGGCGAGGCTTACGGCAGTTTCCAGATAAGTCACTCCATCCTCTTTCCATGATGTCTTGGAGCAGGCGCGTCCCAGATAATAGAGAACGTTGATGTTGGTATTGTCATCTTTAAGAGCCCTTTCCAGCAGGTCGTGTGCTGGGTAGAAGTCTTCGAGGGCATAATAGCTGATTCCGGCGTAGAAGCAGGTTTGGAAAGAACTGTCTTTTTCCTGTAACAGTTGTTCATATCTTTCTATTGCTTTGGGGTAATCTTTGTTCAGGCAATAGGCTTGGGCATTGATGCGGTTCACAAGGACGTTGGTGGAGTCTATGGAACGGTATTTCTCCGTTATGCTTATGGCGTCTTCATACTGGTGGCCTGCTACATAGATGTTGCCGAGTTTGGCAGCAGACAGGTAATCATTGGGATACCTTTTCTGTATGTCCAGGTAGGCATCTATCACATGCATGATTTCTGTGTTGTCATAGACTTGCCCCATACTTTCGGCTCTAAGGTGTAGTACATAGGCGGAACTGTCCCTTTCTGCCAGCAGGTTACTTTCCTTTAGAGACTCACGGTATCTCTTCATGTTCATCAGCAGACTGATATACTGGATGCGTGCGTATTTATTGTCCGGATTTATGTGGAGCGCATTTTGGTAGTAATCCAGTGCCTCGCTATATTTGGCAAGTGATTTGCAGCATTCGGCAGCTTCAATGTATGCCCGGGGATTGAGAGAATCCTGAGCTACGACTTCCTGAAATACGCTCAGAGCTTCAAGGTTATTGCCCAGCCCTTTCAGCGCTTTCCCTTTTTGGTAGAGTAGGGGGACGGTCGGGGTTTCTTGATCGATCAGCATCAAGGCTGTTTCATAATCGTAGTTGGCCATCGCCTCTTGAATGGGATTTGTGGTCTGTGCCGCCAGAAGCGAACAGCATGCACTGAAACATAAGGAGATAAAAAGCTTTCGCATACAGTATATCATTTATATGAGGTTAAACTGACTGCAAGTTACTAAAAAGAATGTATTTACGAAATAATCGTAATCTGTTTTAGATAGATTAACGAAAAAGCCCCTCCAAAAATGATGGAGGGGCTTTAAAATAGTTCGGAATTCAATCCGGATAACGGAATGAATAAATGTATTACATTAAGAATCCCAGCAGGATACCTGCTGCTACAGCGGAACCGATTACACCGGCAACGTTCGGGCCCATGGCATGCATCAGCAGATAGTTGGTAGGATCGTATTCCAGACCTACTACTTGGGAGATACGTGCAGAGTCGGGTACGGCAGATACACCGGCATTACCGATCAACGGATTAATCTTGTTGCCTTTCTTCAGGAAGAGGTTGAAAATCTTCACGAAGATGACACCGGATGCTGTGGCAATGACAAATGATAAGGCGCCCAGACCGAATATCTTGATTGAATCAAGGGTTAAGAACTCGGATGCTTGCGTAGAAGCACCTACTGTCAAACCAAGCAGAATAGTAATGGTATCAATCAGCGGACCACTGGCTGTGTTTGCCAGACGACGTGTAACTCCACTTTCTTTCAGTAAATTACCGAAGAACAGCATACCCAGCAAAGGCAGACCGGATGGTACAAGGAATGTGGTTAGTAACAAACCGATAATCGGGAACATTACTTTTTCCGTATGTGAAACCACACGGGGAGGTTTCATACGGATAAGACGTTCATTTTTACTGGTCAGCCAACGCATAATAGGCGGCTGTATCACCGGTACTAATGCCATATATGAATAGGCTGATACCGCAATGGCACCCATTAAGTTAGGAGCCAGTTTGGAAGAGAGGAAGATGGCAGTCGGACCATCGGCACCACCAATGATACCGATTGCACCAGCCTGCATCGGGTCAAATCCTATGGCAAGGGCAATCATATAAGCACCGAATATACCGAATTGGGCTGCTGCACCAACCAACATTAATTTGGGGTTCGATATCAAAGCGGAGAAATCCGTCATGGCACCGATACCCAGGAATATGAGTGGCGGGTACCAACCGGAGGTTACTCCCTGGTACAGAATATTAAGTACGGAACCTTCTTCATAGATACCGACTTTTAATCCGGCTTCCATATTGAAAGGTATATTACCAATCAGCATACCGAAACCGATAGGAATTAATAGCATCGGCTCAAATTCCTTGGCTACAGCCAAGTATATGAAAAACAAACCTACCAGAAGCATTACCACATGTCCTACCGTTGCATTGGCAAAACCTGTATAAGTCCAGAAGTCGGCAAGGTTGTTTCCTAAAAATGTGATAAATTCTCCCATATTATTCAATAATTACGAGGTCAGTACCTTCGAGAACAGAGTCCCCTTTGTTTACATTGATGGCTGTAATCTTACCGTCTTTATCAGCATTGATATTGTTTTCCATCTTCATGGCTTCCAAAATGATGATAACTTGTCCCTTCTTTACTGTATCGCCGACATTTACTTTGATATCGAGGATTACACCGGGAAGCGGAGATTTTACACCTGACTTGCCGGTAGAAGCAGCGGCCGGTTTTACTACCGGAGTAGCAGGAGCAGCAGGAGCGGATGTGGCTGCCGGACGTGCTACCGGTTTAACGACTACCTTCGGTGCTTTTTCCATTTCAACTTTGTAGGGAGTACCGTTCACTTCTACATGAGCGATGTTGTCTTCAATATCTCCAATGGCAACTTTATATACGTTACCGTTAATTTTATATTTATATTCTTTCATCGTTTTATTTTATTATGGGTGACTTACTTTTTGTGAGGAGTCTCACGCAACGTATAAATCTTTGAACTCCACGGTGAGTAACTGCGTTTTACACGGGTAATGGTAAGTATCGTGTCTTCCACATCGTGTACATCGCTTTGGAATTCGTGCATGGCCATTGAAATGGCAGCAAAAACTTCTCCCGGAGCCTGCCCCAGTTGTTTCTCTTTTGCTTCTTGTTTATCAGTAATACCTTTAGCTTTCATGGCATTGCGTTTGCTGAGGTTAACTGATATTTTACCTATAATCTTGAAGGAGATGTAGAGTAATATCAGCCCGCAGAATACAACGCTCATGGCAGAAATAGCCATACCGATACCTACGCTGTCATGCTCTTCGAATTTTTCCATTTTGGCATTGCTGTCGATAGTCTTGTTGTTGGTACTCGGAGTGACATATTTATCTTCGCTTCCACCCTTTACTTCCCATTGGTCGGCTGCATCACTGACACGGGCATAGGATTGGTTGGCTTTTAAAGTACCGGCAGGCACTATGACTTGATCAAGCAATTTCTTGCCGGAATCATACAACCCAATCCAGTTGGCATTTGTGGCATCCAGTTTGAAGTTCGTATGAAATGTACCGCGTCTTGGTTCTCCATCAGCCCAGAAAAGTGCATGCTGACGTGGTTTTATGAGTGTCAGAACGTCACCTTTGGGAATGAAATAACTGGCAGTATCACCCGGCTGGCTGCTGAATTTCAGATAGCAACCTGCAAGGTCGGCGCTGCCGTATGATCTGTTGAATATTTCAATCCATGCGCTGTGCACACCGTAGTCATCCTGATAGTTGCTCTCGTTGTTGACCAGCACTTCATTCAGCAGCAGTTTGTTGTTCGATTTCTGTTCTTTGCAAGAAGAGCAAAAGCCTAACACCAGCATCAATGAAAGGAATATTCCGATTTTTGTTTTATTCATAATCGTTCTTGTTTTAGTGTGAAAAGCTTGATTACAAGGGAATATTACCATGCTTCTTAGCCGGGTTAGTCAATTTCTTGGTTTGCAACTGTTGCAGGGCACGAATGATGCGGAAACGTGTGTTACGCGGTTCGATAACATCATCAATGTAGCCATATTTAGCTGCATTATAAGGATTGGCAAACAACTTGGTGTATTCAGCCTCTTTTTCAGCCAGGAATTGAGCCGGATTTTCCTGCTCTTTGGCTTCGCGGGCATATAATACTTCTACAGCACCTGCACCACCCATTACAGCGATTTCAGCAGTAGGCCAAGCATAATTCATGTCGCCACGCAGCTGCTTACAGCTCATCACGATGTGCGAACCACCGTAGGATTTACGCAGTGTGATGGTAACCTTGGGTACAGTAGCTTCACCGTATGCATACAGCAGTTTGGCACCGTGCAGGATGACGCCGTTGTACTCCTGGCCGGTTCCCGGAAGGAATCCCGGTACGTCTACCAATGATACGATAGGAATATTGAAGGCGTCGCAGAAACGGACGAAGCGTGCGCCCTTGCGGGATGCGTTGCTGTCGAGCACACCTGCCAGATACTTCGGCTGGTTGGCAACAATACCTACGGACTGTCCGTTGAAACGTGCGAAACCAATAATGATATTCTTTGAATAATCTTTTTGGATTTCGAGGAACTCACCATTATCTATGATAGCGCCAATTACCTCGTACATATCGTACGGTTTGTTCGGGTTATCAGGAATGATATCGTTCAGGGAATCTTCCAGACGGTCAATAGGGTCTGTACAGTCTACATAGGGAGCTTCTTCCAGATTGTTCTGGGGAATGTAGCTCAACAGTTTGCGGATAAGGGCCAAACCTTCTTCTTCTGTCTGTGCAGTAAAATGAGTAACACCAGATTTGGTGGAGTGAACGCTCGCGCCACCCAGGTTTTCCTGGCTTACGTCTTCTCCGGTTACAGTCTTTACTACCTTCGGACCGGTAAGGAACATGTAGGATGTACCTTCCATCATCAAAGTAAAGTCTGTCAAGGCAGGAGAGTAAACGGCGCCACCGGCACAAGGACCGAAAATACCGGAAATCTGCGGAATGACACCCGAAGCAAGTATGTTACGTTGGAAGATTTCAGCGTAGCCAGCCAAGGCATTAATACCTTCTTGAATACGTGCACCGCCCGAGTCGTTGATACCGATACACGGAGCACCCATTTTCATGGCTTGGTCCATAATCTTACAGATTTTCAGAGACATGGTTTCGGACAGTGAACCGGCAGAAACTGTGAAGTCCTGTGCGAAGATATAAACCAGACGGCCTTCGATTGTACCGCAACCGGTTACTACACCGTCACCGGGGTAGTGTTTCTTTTCCATGCCGAAGTTGGTGCATCTATGTTCTACGAACATGTCCATTTCTTCGAAACTGCCTTCGTCGAGAAGCATGGCTATGCGCTCGCGAGCTGTATATTTACCCTTCTCGTGTTGCTTTGCAATCGCTTTTTCACCACCACCGAGACGTGCTGCAGCGCGGCGGTCTATAAGCTCTTTAATCTTTTCAAGTTGATTACTCATGAATTTATATTCTTTAAGTGTTTATACAATTTATGATTTGATGATTTTACAGTCTTGCTTATTCCGGTTTCTCGCAAAGCTCGGTCAGGACACCGAGAGTTGACTTCGGATGCAGGAATGCAATGTTCAGACCTTCTGCACCTTTGCGGGGAGCTTTGTCTATAAGGCGGATACCTTTTTCTTCGACTTCGGCAAGCGCACCGGCCACTCCGTCTTCAACGGCGAATGCGAGATGATGCATGCCACCGTTACCGTTGTTCTTTTCGATGAACTTGGCAATTGTGCTTTCGGGAGAAGTAGGTTCCAACAATTCGATCTTTACATCGCCCACTTTCAGGAAAGCGGTTCTAACTTTCTGATCTTCCACGGTTTCGATGTTGTAGCATTTCAAACCTAAAACGTTTTCGTAGTACGGAAGGGCTTCTTCAATGCTCTTAACGGCAATGCCCAGATGCTCAATGTGTGAAATCTTCATAACTATATAAATTAATGTTAGTATTGTATCCTTTTTAATAAAGGTATAAAGCAGCACAAAGAAAGAGAATTCTTCCTTAATAAAGAAATTTTTCATCAATTAATTAATGGTTAATTGAACTTTAGAAGGATTTTTTCAGACTTTAGATAGAGACCGGTTGTTTTCTTGATATCGTCCGCTAACGGACATCCCCACTGTCCGAAAATGAACACTTACCCCTCTATGAAACCTTTCCGGCCACTTGGCACACTCTTTGCTTTTCTGTTTGCGACAATTTTAAAGATTGAACATGAAAAAGAATATTTTACTTGCAGTTTGTTTTTTGATGCCGTTGGCAACCATGGCGCAGAATGATACTTTGGGACATGAACGCAATATTACGCTGTCGGAGGCCATTGTACTGGCCCGTACGCAGTCTGTGGATGCTGCTGTGGCATTGAATGAATTGAAAACCGCGTATTGGGAATACCGTACATTCCGTGCGGACTTGTTGCCGGAAGTGAATTTCACCGGTACACTACCCAACTATAACAAGTCCTACAGTACCTACCAGAATTCCGACGGCTCCTATAGCTTTGTTCGCAACAATACACTGGGGCTGTCCGGACAGCTTTCGGTAGACCAGAACATTTGGTTTACGGGGGGTAAGCTGTCACTGACTTCTTCGCTGGATTATCTCAAACAACTGGGTTCCGGAGGAGCGAAGCAGTTCATGTCAGTCCCCGTGAGTCTGGAGTTGACGCAACCGGTCTTCGGAGTGAATACCTTGAAGTGGAACCGCCGTATAGAGCCCGTACGCTATGCCGAGGCAAAGGCCGAGTTCATTTCAGCTACGGAAGAGGTGACGATGAAAACCATCACTTATTTCTTTGAGTTGCTGCTGGCCAAAGAATCGCTCGCTACCGCCATGCAGAACAAGACGAATGCCGACCGCCTTTATGAAGTGGCCATAGCCAAACGTAAAATGGGACAGATATCCGAGAATGATTTGTTGCAGCTTAAACTGAATTCATTGCAGGGCAAGGCCGACGTGACTGAGGCAGAGAGCAACCTGAATGCAAAAATGTTCCAGCTCCGTTCTTTCCTCGGGGTGTCCGAGCAGGAAAGCCTGAATCCGGTGTTGCCCGCCACTGTTCCCGATATAAAGATGGAGTATGACCGTGTGCTGAACAAGGCACTGGAACGCAACTCCTTTGCACAGAACATTCGCCGCCGCCAGCTCGAAGCTGATTATGAAGTGGCAACGGCACGCGGAAACTTGCGCAGCATCGACCTCTTTGCCAGTGTGGGCTATACGGGGCAGAACCATGAATTCTCTTCAGCCTACCGGGACTTGCTTGACAATCAGATTGTGCAGGTAGGCGTCAAGATTCCTATCCTTGACTGGGGCAAGCGCCGCGGCAAGGTAAGGGTGGCAAAGAGCAACCGTGAAGTGGTCTTGTCCAGAATCCGTCAGGAACAGATGGACTTTAACCAGGACATCTTTTTGCTGGTGGCTAACTTCAACAACCAGGCGCAACAGCTGGACATAGCCGAAGAGGCGGATGTCATTGCTGAGAAGCGTTACAAGACTAGTGTAGAGACCTTTATGATAGGTAAAATCAGCACCCTGGACCTGAACGATGCACAGAACTCTAAAGACGAAGCCCGTCAAAAGCATATTTCAGAGCTGTACTACTATTGGTATTACTTCTATCAGCTCCGCAGCTTGACCCTTTGGGATTTTGAACGCGATACGGAATTGGAAGCTGATTTTGAAGAGGTGGTAAGAGGATAAGTCGACGGGTTGCAAGTGATAAGTTATGAATTATTTGCCGGTAAAAGTACCGTATATGCGATATTATAGGTAAATAACTTATAACTTATCATTCATAACTCTGCTTTTTTACTTATTTTTGCGGGAAACAAACTACAATTTTTATGATACTGATAATAGACGACGATAGTGCTGTGCGCTCTTCCCTCAGCTTTATGCTGAAGCGTGCCGGATATGAGGTGAAAACGGCTCCGGGTCCTCGCGAAGCTATGGACATAGTGAGGGCCGAAGCTCCCGCTTTGATTTTGATGGATATGAACTTCACTCTTTCCACTACCGGAGAAGAGGGACTTACCTTATTGAAGCAGGTAAAGGTGTTCCGTCCCGATGTGCCCGTTATTTTGATGACGGCATGGGGAAGTATCCAGCTTGCCGTGCAGGGTATGCAGGCCGGCGCATTCGATTTCATAACCAAGCCTTGGAACAATGCTGCTCTTTTGCAGCGCATCGAGACGGCCCTTGAGCTTACGGCCGCCCCGAAAGAGGTGCCGGAAGAACAGACTACCGCATTGAATCGCAGCCATATTATAGGTAAGTCCAAAGGGTTGATGGAAGTGTTGAACACAGTGGCCCGCATAGCCCGTACCAATGCTTCGGTGCTGATTACGGGCGAAAGCGGAACGGGCAAGGAGCTGATTGCCGAAGCCATCCATATCAACAGCCAACGTGTGAAGCAGCCTTTTGTCAAGGTGAATCTCGGCGGCATCTCGCAGAGCTTGTTCGAGAGCGAGATGTTCGGCCATAAGAAAGGGGCGTTTACCGATGCCAGCGCCGACCGTATAGGGCGTTTTGAAATGGCAAATAAAGGTACTATCTTCCTCGACGAGATTGGTGACCTCGACCCTTCCTGCCAGGTGAAACTGCTGCGCGTGCTTCAAGACCAGACATTCGAAGTGCTGGGCGATAGCCGTCCCCGCAAAGTCGATGTGCGCGTTGTGTCCGCCACTAATGCAGACCTCCGCAAGATGGTGTCCGAACGTACTTTCCGTGAAGACCTTTTTTACCGTATCAACCTGATTACCGTAAAACTGCCCTCCTTGCGGGAGCGCCGTGAAGATATTCCTTTGCTGGCACGTCACTTTGCCGACCGTCAGGCAGAGGTGAACGGCTTGCCGCGTACGGATTTCTCGGCCGACGCTCTGAATTTCCTTTCCCGCCTGCCTTATCCGGGCAACATTCGTGAGTTGAAGAATCTGGTGGAGCGTACCATTCTGGTCAGCGGCAAGCCGGTGCTGGATGCCGCGGATTTCGATGCCCAATATCTGCGTCACGACGAACCGGCCAAAGCTGCCGAAGGTACTTCTTTTGCAGGTATGACCTTGGATGAAATAGAGCGGCAGACTATCTTGCAGGCGTTGGAACAGCATAAAGGGAATCTCAGTCAGGTGGCAGTGTCATTAGGCATCAGCCGCGCTGCGCTTTACAGACGTTTAGAAAAATATAATATTCAAGTCCCGTGCGCATAAAATTCTTTTTCTTCATACTTGTCCTTTTTCTGCTCGGTCTGGGTGGAATGCTGGTATATTTGCTGAGTGGGAAGCCGCTTTTGTATCTGTACGTATTGGAGGGGCTCATCGGGTTTATCCTTATCTATCTGATAGTATTCTATAATAAGATAGTGAAGCCGATGAACACCATAGGCAGCGGTATGGAGTTGCTGCGCGAGCAGGATTTCAGTAGTCGTCTCAGCCGGGTAGGGCAGTACGAGGCAGACCGCATTGTGAATATCTTTAACCGAATGATGGAGCAGCTCAAGAATGAACGGTTGCGCATGCGCGAGCAGAATCACTTCTTGGATTTGTTGATTCAGGCATCTCCAATGGGGGTTATTATCCTGACAATGGACGATGAAGTGTCGCAACTGAATCCGATGGCGGTAAAGATGCTCGGTGTCCGTATGGAGGAGGCGATGACAAAACGGCTGGACCAGATGGACTCCCCGTTGGCTGCCGAACTTTCGTCTATTCCCAAAGACGAGACGGCGGTGGTCCGTCTCAATGATGCGAATATTTATAAATGCACCCATTCTTCTTTTATTGACAGAGGGTTCAAACATCCTTTTTTCTTGATAGAGCGTATGACGGAAGAAGTGATGCGTGCCGAGAAGCGTGCCTATGAAAAGGTAATCCGCATGATAGCTCATGAAGTGAACAATACCACTGCGGGCATCACTTCCACACTCGATACAGTGGAGCAGGCACTTTCTACAGAAGATGATATGGAGGACATCTGCGACGTGATGCGCGTTTGTACGGAGCGTTGTTTCTCGATGAGCCGTTTCATTACCCGTTTTGCAGATGTGGTAAAGATACCCGAACCTACCCTGGCACCCGTCCAGCTGAATGAGTTGGTGTCCATGTGCAAGCGTTTCATGGAAGGAATGTGCAATGACCGCAATATAGAGCTACGTCTGGAATGCGACCCAGAGGTGGGAATGGTGCGTATGGATGCTTCTCTTTTTGAGCAGGTGCTTGTGAATATCATCAAGAATGCCGCCGAAAGTATAGAGGGGGACGCCGGAGAAAACGGACAGCAAGGTGAGATAATAGTAAGGACCACTGCCCCCGCTTCTGTCGAAGTCGTTGACAATGGTCCGGGGATAAGTAAAGAGACCGAAGCTAAACTCTTCAGCCCCTTCTTTTCCACCAAGCCGAACGGGCAGGGAATTGGCCTGGTGTTTATCCGGGAAGTTTTGAGCCGTCATGGTTGCACGTTCTCCCTGCGTACCTACAGCGATGGATTGACCCGCTTCCGTATACTATTTAATTGAAAATTGAAAGTTTTACCTTTCACCTTTCAATTTCTGCTTTTAAAGAATTCTTTTGCATATTCGTCCAATATCCTTTTAATGCCTTGGCCGATGGTCGCATAGTCTTTCTCGTCCAGATTGGCGAGTGAGGCGCGCACGCTCCATTCGGGGCCGTCAAAACCACCGCCGTTCAGCAGCACCAGAGAGGTTTCTTTGGCAAGGCGGAAGACTACGTTCAGCGGGCTGTAGGTACGTTTCAGATATTCTACAAAGTCGTCCCCATAGAACTTCTTTGCCCAAACCAGCATGTCGATTTCTGTATAATAACCTACACGCAACGGGTCTTCCGTCAGCGTGAAACCGGTATTCTCCCAAAGGGCATGCAATCGGCGGCGGATAATCTCCTGCATCTTTTGCTTGTATTTGTTTTCCTTGTCCAGCAGGGCAAAGGCGGCGAAAAGGCCCATCTGCATCTGTTGTGGCAATGACAGTCCGGCGGTATGGTTCAGTGCCACCTGGCGACTGTCGGCAACCATACGGTCGATAAACTTCAGTTTTTCAGGTTCCAGAGTGAGGGTGGAGTAGCGGCGGTGCAGAATCTCCCGTTTCTCTTTCGGCAGTTTGGCTATCAGCTTGTCGAACAGATTGAATTCGTGCAGGGCGATGACCGCATTGCGCCATCCGGTGGCACCGAAGTATTTGGAGAATGAATAGACGCAAAGCGTATTGTAGGGAATTTCTGCCATGAACGAACGGAAGTGCGGACTGAATGTACCGTATACGTCGTCTGTAATAATCATCAGATTAGGGTTGTCATTTCTGACGATACTCACGATGCGCGCCATTGTATCCGGACTGAGTGTGTAGCTGGGCGGATTACTGGGATTGGTGACAAAGAGGGCCTTGATTTTAGGGCTTTTCAAGCGGTCTATGTCTTCGTCGCTGTACTGCCAGAGGTGCATCCCTTCGTTATTCATGCGGTTGGCATGTATTTTGGTCACTCGAAACTGGTAGCGGCTGAGTTGTGGGATTTCAATATAGGGGGTAAAGGCAGGAACCATGAGGACGATGCCGTCCCCTTTGTTCAGCAGGAAGTTTTCCTGCAGGGAGTCGAAGATGTAGCACATGGCGGCTGTTCCACCTTCGGTGGCAAACAGGTCATAGGCACCCCGGGGAGGACGGTTGTCGCACATCTCTTGCGAAAGGTAATCTTGCACAAGGATTTCCGTAAAATGAAGGATGCGGTCGGGCACGGGATACTGATCGCCTACAATGCTTTCGGCCCATTCGTGTACAAGGCTGTCGGGGTCGGCGGCATGCTGCATCAGCAGGTAGTTGTAGGTTTGTTCCAGCAATTTGGCGCCCGGTACGTTATTGTTCTTTTTCAGGAAGGCTTCGAAGCGAGAGGCAATGCCTTTTTTTTCGGGGATGCCTGCAATTCCCTCGGGCAAATCCATGATGCGGCGGCACTCTTCCAGGCCGAAGCTTCCCAACAGGAAGAAGGCTTCGCGTGGAGCGGTTGCAATCCAGTTGGGGTTGCCGCGCCCTGCGTTCAGCATGGTACGGGCGGTTTTCTTCAGACTCTCGTCTGCCATGTCTATCAGGCGGTTCTTCAGTTCGAAAGGACTGATAGATTCCATTTTCTTTTCTAAAAGTTTTGTATCCATAAGCTCAAGTTTAGGTTCGTTATTTATTGTTTTCAGTCATTCGGCGAATAATCTCTGTTCATGCGGTATACTATTTCTTTCCTTGCTTGAAATTAATCGTCCGATATATGTTTCCTTTTCGTCCGACAGTTGTTGAATCATCGTCCGACAACTGTTGAATTATCGTCCGACAGCTGTCGGACGAATAGCTATTAGTGAATGGGTATATAGTCGCTTGCATTTCCGGCAATAATTCTTTGAATGCTCCGGATTAGTAAGCATTGGTACAGAATCGTCTTATATTAGCAAAACGATGACTACACCCCATATTATTAATAAGGTATTGCCCACGGCATAGGTCACGGTGTATCCCAGAGCAGGTGTCTCACTCTCAACGGCATCCTGCACCGCGCCTAAAGCGGCCGTAGTGGTACGTGCCCCCGCGCAGACGCCCAAAGCCAGTGCCGGATGGAACTTGAAAACATACCTTGCCAGCAGCAAGCCGATAATCAGCGGCAGGGTGGTGGCGGCTGCTCCCACCAGGAACAGGCTGATACCTACGTCGTGGAAGCCCTGCACGAAACTGGGACCTGCCGAAATGCCCACTACCGCGATGAACATGTTCAGACCGACATTGTTCAACACCCATTGCGAAGGTTCGGGAATGCGCCCGAAGGTGGGGTGCTTACTGCGGAGCCAGCCGAAGAACAAGCCGGCAATCAATGCGCCGCCGCTTGTGCTCAAGCTGATGGGGATGCCGCCGATATGGACGGAAAGTGCTCCGAACAAACCTCCGACAAGGATACCCAGGCCTACGAATATCATGTCCGTCTGGTTGGTAGGGCGGTCTATATACCCCAGACGTTTGGCTGCTGCTTCCACTTCCTGCCTGGTACCTACCACTTCGATGACGTCGCCGGCATCTACTACCGTTTGTGCCAGCACGGGAATGGATATTCCGGCGCGCTTGATGCTCCGGATACTGACACCGTGCATGAACTTTTCCCTTCGGATAACTGCAACCGTCTTGCCGGCAACCGTCTTGCGTGTGATTGTAACCGGTAACTTTTCGGCAGGAAAATCCAGGAGCTGGGCATCTTGTACTTCCGGCCCTATCCAGCTTTCTTCGCCTATGATGTATTCGCGGCGTCCGCTTAGCACTACTTCGTCTCCCGGCTCTATCTGTATGTTCATGCTGACTTCCACCACAACTCCGGATTTGCGGAGGCGTTCCACAAATAGACGTTTGTCGTGCTGCCGGAAGTAGACTTCCAGGTCAATCACCCGCTTTCCATTCTTGAACCATTCGTTTTCGACCCGGTAGGCACGGAAAGTGACGGGGCGTGCCGCCGGCATGAATCCCGGTTCGTCAGCCAGAGAGCTGCCCATCTTCGCCTCCAGTTCCTTGCAGGCGGCTTTCACCTTTTCCAGCCCGCCCAGCATCTTGGGACCGATGGATGATAGGACCCATGCCGAGCCTGCTGTACCGAAAATGTAGGTGACGGCGTAGGATACGGGAATGATGTTGACGTAACTTTGCCGTTGGGCCTCGTCCAGTCCCATATTGGCCATGGTGTCTTCTGCCACTCCGATGACGGCGGAGATGGTTTGCGAACCGGCCAGCAGTCCGGCAGCTTCACCGGCATTGTAGCCCATCATCAAGGCCAGCAGCCAGGTCACTAACAGTACGGATACACACATCAGTACGGCAAAGCCCACTTGGGGCAATCCGTCCTTTTTCAGTCCGCGGAAGAACTGGGGACCCACTTTATAGCCCACGGCAAAAAGGAAAAGCAGAAAAAATACCGACTTTATCGGACCCGGTACGGCTATGTTCAGTTGCCCTACCAGTACGCCTACAAGCAGTACACTGGTCACTGTGCCCAGCGTAAACTTACCGATACGCAGTTTCCCCAGCCAGAATCCCAGGAATATAGTGAGGAAAATGGCAAGTTCGGGGCGTTCCCTGAGCTGGTTGAAAATCCATTCCATAATCAAGTTGTTTAGGTTATATATTGGTTGTTCCGATGCTTTCTGGAGCGTCGTTTCGCTATACAACGGCTTTTAACGGGAAGTGTTTTATACAAAAGGAGTTTTTTAGAACATTTATTCCGTAAAACCGAACTTTAAGAAAAAGTTTTCTTCCGTACCTTTGCCATCCAAATTAGGTAAAACAAGGTATGAAGTTGTTTTTTAGGGTATTTCTGCTTATCCAGCTGGTTACTCTTCCATTGAGAGCACAATATATGGTGCAAGGCGTTGTCACCGATTCGTTGACGAAGGAGCCATTGCCTTATACGTCAGTTTATCTGAAAGGGACTACGGAGGGAGGGATGACGGACAATAACGGCCGTTTTTCCTTCAAGACCTATCGCCCGGAGGCCACGCTGGTCATTTCGGCCGTGGGATATAATGAATATGTCCGGCTGATTCATCCTGCAAAGTCTTCTAAGTTCAATATAGCCCTTTCGCCAGCCACTTATGCATTGGATGAGGTGGTGGTGAAGCCGAAACGTGAACGGTATAAGAAAAAGGATAATCCCGCAGTGGAGTTTGTACGCAAGATGATAGAGCATCGGGATGACTACTCGCCCGACGAACGCGACTTCTGGAAACGTGACCGCTATGAAAAGATGACTTTTGCCATCAATAACTTCGACAGCCTGAAGCAACAGAAGTGGCTTTACCGTAAGTTCAAGTTTCTGACGGATTATGTCGATACCTCTGCCGTTACCGGCAGGCCGGTATTGGCCATCTCCAACCGTGAGTTGCTTGCCACAGACTATTACCGCAAGTCTCCGCATAGCCGGAAACAGTGGGTCACCGCCCGCAGGCAGGCAGGAGTGGACGAAATGCTTTCGCAGCAGGGTATGGAACAGGCTATCAGTGTCACCATGACCGATGTAGACCTTTATGAGAACAACATCACCTTGTTCACCAATAAGTTTGTCAGTCCGCTATCCTCCCTTGGGCCGTCTTTCTACAAATATTATCTGATGGATACGCTTACCGTTGCCGGAAAGCCTTGTGTTGACTTGACATTTGTCCCTTTCAACTCCGAGTCGTTCGGTTTTACGGGACATTTATACGTCATGCTGGACAGTACCTATTTTGTAAAGCGTGCCGTCATGAACTTTCCTCAGAAAATAAATCTGAACTTTGTGGACTACATGAAGATTGAACAGAATTTTGACCGCGCGGAGGACGGTACGAGGCAGTTGCTCAATGAGAGTATCACTACGGAGTTCAAGTTGGTGGACAATAGTGACGGTATTTATGCCAAGCGGGATGTGTATTACAGAAATTATCAGTATGAACCGGATGACAAGGCTCTGCAGGCTTTCCGAAAACCGGAAAAGGTGATTGAAGAGACATCGGCTTCCGGCTATTCGGAAGCATATTGGGATGCCAACCGCCAGGTGGAGGTCAGCAAGAAAGAGACTTCGGTGGACAAGATGATGGCCCAGTTGCGCAGCTATCCCGTTTATTTCTGGACGGAGAAAGTGTTGAAGGTGCTGTTCACGGGGTATATTCCCGCTCCGAAGGAAAAAGAACCTTTGTTCTATATCGGTATGATGAATACCACTATCAGCGGAAATACATTGGAAGGGGTGCGCTTGCGTGCCGGCGGTATGACGACGGCATGGCTCAATCCGCATTTGTTCGGCAGGGGCTATATGGCATACGGTTTTCGCGACCATCGTGTAAAGGGACTCGCCGAACTGGAATATTCTTTTCATAGGAAGAAGGAATATGCCAATGAATTTCCTATACATTCGTTGAAGCTCCGTTACTTGTCAGACGTCAATCAATATGGACAACACTATCTTTATACCAGTCAGGATAATGTTTTTCTTGCCTTGAAACGTCAGAAGGATGACCGTATCGGTTATCAGCGGAAGGCGGAACTGACCTATACCAATGAGTTCCATTCCGGCTTTTCCGTGCAGATGACGACGCGTCTGCGTAAAGATGAATCATCCCATCTGATTCCTTTCGTCAAGCAGGATGACCGTAATACGTATGTAAAAAGTATTTCGACCAGTGAGCTGGAATTGAAGCTGCGCTATGCTCCCAACGAGAAATTCTTCCAGACCCAATGGAACCGTTTCCCCGTTTCGCTGGATGCTCCGGTCTTTTCGCTTACACATACCATGGCTGCCAAAGGGGTACTGGGAGGAGACTATACCTATCACTATACGGAAGCGGGTTTTCAAAAGCGTTTCTGGTTCTCGGCATTCGGTTATACGGACGTTATCCTGAAAGCCGGAAAAGTCTGGAATAAGGTTCCTTTCCCTTTGCTCGTCATTCCCAACGCGAACTTGTCCTATACCATACAGCCCGAGTCCTATTCACTGATGAATGCCATGGAATTCATGAACGATGAATACGCTTCCTGGGATGTGACCTATTACTTGAACGGCTGGCTCTTCAACCGTATTCCTTTGTTGAAAAAGTTGAAATGGCGTGAAGTACTTTCCTGCCGCGGCTTGTATGGGAATTTGAGTGATAAGAATAATCCGGCTTTTCAGCAGGATTTGTTCCGTTTTCCTGCTGGAAGTACCACCATGGGACATACGCCATACGTAGAGGCAGGTGTAGGCATTGAAAATATTTTCAAGGTGTTGCGTGTCGATTATGTATGGCGTCTGACTTACCGAAATTTACCGGATGTAGACAAATCCGGGCTCAGAATCAGTCTACACATGACATTTTAACTTAAATCTTACTAATAGGACATTAAATCGGATAAAATGACTAATCCCAATTGAGTAAAATACCCTAAATTTGAGCAATTTTTTAAACTCTAAATAATACAATGGCAATGAAAGAAAACATTAAGCCGGCAACCGGACGCTTGGGCGTGCTGGTAGTCGGAGTAGGTGGTGCGGTTGCAACCACCATGATTACCGGTACATTAGCTGCTCGCAAGGGCTTGGCAAAAGCTATAGGCTCAATCACACAAATGGCTGCTATGCGCATGCAGGATGGCAAAGAAAAACTTATCAAAGACATAGTGCCTTTGGCTGATTTGAATGATATCGTTTTCGGCGGTTGGGACATTTTCCCGGACAACGCCTACGAAGCTGCTATGTATGCCGAGGTTTTGAAAGAGAAAGACTTGAATTTGGTAAAAGACGAACTGCAAGCCATCAAGCCGATGCCTGCTGCATTCGACCACAATTTTGCAAAACGTTTGAACGGTACGTATATTAAGAAGGCTGCTACTCGCTGGGAAATGACAGAGCAGTTGCGTGAGGATATCCGTAACTTCAAGGCAGCCAATAACTGCGAGCGTATTGCTGTGCTGTGGGCTGCAAGTACCGAAATATATATTCCGCTGTCCAAAGAGCACGAATCTCTCGCTGCTTTGGAGCAGGCAATGAAGGAAAACAATACTGAAGTTATCTCTCCGAGTATGTGCTATGCATATGCTGCCATTGCAGAAGGCGCTCCGTTTATTATGGGTGCTCCTAATCTGTGTGTGGATACTCCGGCTATGTGGGAATTCTCCAAGAAAATGAATGTGCCCATTTCCGGTAAGGACTTCAAGAGTGGCCAGACTTTGATGAAGACGGTGCTTGCTCCGATGTTCAAGACCCGTATGCTGGGTGTAAGCGGCTGGTTCTCTACGAATATTCTGGGTAACCGTGACGGCGAGGTACTCGACCAACCGGAGAACTTCAAGACAAAAGAGGTCAGCAAGCTGTCTGTTATCGACAATATCTTCGAACCGGAGAAATATCCTGACTTGTACGGTGATGTTTATCATAAGGTACGCATTAACTACTATCCTCCTCGTAAGGATAACAAGGAAGCATGGGACAACATCGATATTTTCGGCTGGATGGGCTATCCGATGGAAATCAAGGTTAACTTCCTGTGCCGTGACTCCATTCTTGCTGCTCCCATCGCGCTCGACTTGGTTATTTTCAGTGATTTGGCATTGCGTGCAGGTATGTGCGGCATCCAGACGTGGCTGTCCTTCTTCTGCAAGAGCCCGATGCACGATTTCGAGCATGAGCCGGTACACGATTTGTTCCAGCAATGGCGCATGGTGAAAGAGACTCTCCGCAACATGGTGGGTGAAACTGCACCAAGTTATTTGGATTAAAAAAACAGTGATAAGGTGATAAAAATAAGGTGGTAAGGTGATAGAGTGATAGCACTTTACCACTTTATCACTTTTATTACTTTATTGCATTTATCACTTTACCGTTTTTATCGCATTTATCACCTCATTACTTTTTTGATGAAGAAACCCTCCCTCCTCCCAGTCATTATCGGTACGGGCTTTGGCTCGGGCTTTTCTCCTTTTGCACCCGGCACTGCGGGAGCTTTGCTGGCTACGCTTATCTGGTTCGGGTTGTCTTATCTGGTTTCAAGTGTCTGCCTTTTGTGGCTGACAGTAGCATTGATTTTGGTATTTACACTTGCCGGTATCTGGGCTGCTAACCGCCTGGAGGCATCTTGGGGCGAAGACCCTTCGCGCGTGGTGGTCGATGAAATGGTCGGTGTGTGGATTGCCTTGCTTGCGGCGCCCGCCGGACATGTATGGTATGCATTGGGAGCATTTGTCTTGTTCCGTTTGTTTGATATATTCAAGCCCTTGGGCATTCGCCGTATGGAAAGTCTGCCGGGTGGAATAGGGGTAATGATGGACGATATTCTGTCCGGAGTCTACGGATTTATAATTTTGATTGTGGCAAGATGGATAATCAGTTGAAATCAAATGGCAAAGGTGTGTCGTGGCGCCATTCTGTCTGGATTTTCTTCAAGGCCCAGATTTCTGCGCAGTTCGCGAGCTTTGTCGATTTTCTGGTGACTATCCTTCTGGTGAAGGCTTTTGCTGTTTTTTATCTTTATGCCACATTCACGGGTTCCGTGGTAGGAGGCATTGTAAACTGTGCCATTAATTACGGATGGGTGTTCCATGCCGAAGACTGCAAGAAAACGCATGTTGCCGTGAAATATCTCTTTGTCTGGGGAGGCAGCATTATACTGAATACCTGGGGCACTTTTGCACTGACCGAGTGGCTTACGGGCATGACATGGGTCAATGGGCTGTTGGGATATTATATAGACAATGTATTTATTCTGTCAAAGATAATAGTAGCAGTGCTGGTAGCTTTTTTTTGGAACTACCATCTGCAACGTTTTTTCGTTTATCGTAATCACAATATAAAAGGCTTTCTGAAACATTATTTAGAGAACAAAAAAGACGAATATGAATTATAGAGATTGGTTGCAGCAGGTGATATACAAGATTATCAATCCTGTGGTGCATGGTATGATTAGAATTGGCATTACGCCTAACTTTATTACGACTACGGGGCTGGTGCTGAATATCGTGGCGGCTACCTTGTTTGTGTATGCCGGGGTGTACAAGAGTGGTGAACTGGCCTATGTGGGCTGGGGAGGCGGTATTGTGCTCTTTGCCGGGTTGTTTGACATGATGGACGGACGTGTGGCACGCGTGGGTAAAATGAGTTCTACTTTCGGTGCGCTCTACGACTCCGTACTCGACCGTTACAGCGAGCTCGTGACATTGTTCGGCATCTTCTATTACCTGATGCTGCAAGGCTATTTGTGGGGCTCCATCATTACATTCATTGCGCTGATAGGCTCGCTGATGGTGAGTTACGTGCGTGCCCGTGCCGAAGGCTTGGGACTGGAGTGTAAAGTCGGTTTCATGCAGCGCCCCGAACGCGTTGTGCTGACTGCCCTCGGTGCCATGTTCTGCGGTATCTTTGGTGATTGTACTTTATTCGACCCGATGCTGATACTAATTGTGCCTATGGCAGTGATTGCAATATTGGCGAATTTGACGGCATTTGCCCGCTTGGCGCATTGCTATAAACTACTGAAAGACAAGGAATGAAAAATAGTTTGTTTCCCTCTGTGAGAGAGGCAGTGCTGGTGATTGTCATCACAGCGTTTTTCCTGATTCTGACAGCGGTCTGTATCGGGCTTCGTCCGGAACATTTCCTGATGGCGGGTGTATTTTTGGTATTGTTCTTTGCCGGACAGACAACCCGTAAGTTGGCAGTGGCGCTGTTGCCGTTTTTCATATTCGGCATTTCGTATGACTGGATGCGCGTATATCCCAATTACCAGGTGAATCCCATTGATGTAAAAGGACTTTATGAGGCAGAAAAATCCCTTTTTGGCTTGTCTGTAGACGGTGCTGTCCTTATCCCTTGTGAGTATTTTGCTTTGAACCATTGTCCTGTTGCCGATTTCTTTGCCGGGATATTCTATCTCTGTTGGGTACCGGTTCCCATTGCATTCGGGTTGTGGCTCTATCTGAAGGGTGACCGTAAGGTATATCTTCGTTTTGCGATGGTGTTCCTGCTGGTTAATCTCATCGGTTTTGCCGGCTATTACATCCATCCCGCTGCTCCGCCCTGGTATGCCATGAATTATGGTTTCGAGCCGATACTCGACACTCCGGGCAATGTGGCCGGCTTAGGACGTTTTGACGAATTGCTGGGATGCTCCATCTTCAACTCCATTTACGGAAGGAATGCCAATGTATTTGCAGCAGTGCCCTCGCTCCATGCCGCCTATATGGTGGTGGCTTTGGCCTACGCGGTTATGGACCGCAGCAAAAAGTGGTTGATAGCGTTGTTTGCGGTGATTATGGTCGGTATCTGGTGGACGGCTGTCTATTCGGGACACCATTATCTGATTGATGTGATGCTGGGCATCTCTTGTGCATTACTGGGTATTTTTGTTTTTGAGAAAGGACTGATGAAGTGGGGAGCGTTCGGACGCTTCTTTGAAAGATACAGTCGATACATTAAATAAGGTATACAATGAATAATTTTGTTTTTTATAGTCCTACAGAGTTTGTCTTTGGCAAGAATACTGAAGTGCAAGTCGGTGCATTGGCACGTAAGTATGGTGCACAAAAGGTGATGATAGTATATGGAGGCGGTTCTGTTGTACGGAGTGGTCTGCTGGATAGAGTGAAGCAATCCTTGCAGGAAGCCGGTGTGGCTTATTGCGAAATGGGAGGTGTCCAGCCCAATCCCATTGACGGGAAGGTATACGAAGGTATTCAGCTTTGCCGTCGTGAGCAGGTGGATATGATGCTTCCTGTGGGAGGTGGTTCGGTCATAGATACGGCAAAGGCCATTGCTGCCGGAGCCCTCTATGATGGTGACTTTTGGGATTTCTTTATCGGTCGTGCCAAGGTGGAGAAAGCGTTGAAAGTAGCCGTGGTGCTGACTATCCCGGCTGCCGGAAGCGAAGGTTCGGGCAATACGGTAATTACCAAGACAGAGACACTCCAAAAGCTGGGGCTCTGTGCCCCCGAGCATTTGCGTCCCGTATTTTCCATCATGAATCCTGAACTGACCTACACCCTTTCGGCTTATCAGACGGCTTGTGGTATTGCCGACATGATGGCTCACATCATGGAGCGTTACTTCACGAATACACCGGATGTGGAAATCAGCGACCGGCTTTGTGAAGGTACCTTGACAGCTATCATTAAAGAAGCTTACCGGGTGAAACAGCAACCGGACAACTATGCCGCGCGTGCCAACATTATGTGGTGCGGCACTGTGGCGCATAACGGAACTTGTGGGGTAGGGCGTGAGGAAGACTGGGCATCCCATGCACTGGAACATGAAATCAGTGCTATCTATAATGTAGCCCACGGTGCCGGCTTGGCTGTAATCTTCCCTGCCTGGATGGCTTTTATGGCGGAACATAATCCGGCAAAGATAGCCCAGTTTGCCCATCGTGTTTTTGATATACCCAAGTCCGAAGATTTGGAAGAGATGGCTTTGGCAGGTACTGCCCGACTGAAACACTTTTTCCGTTACATGGGCTTGCCGGTTAGCTTTAAGGAGTTGGGTATCGAGCATCCCGATATAGACCGTATGCTCGTCAGTCTGCGGCGCAATAAAGGCGAACTGCTTGGCAACTACGTGAAGCTGACCATGACTGATTGCAGGGAAATCTATCGTTTGGCTTTATAACGAAAGGCATGTTTGGGGAGAGCTCCCCCAAAGCAAGAGCTAAAAAAGACGGCGAAGATAAATACCCTTCGCCGTCTTTTTTATTTGATTTCGATTTCTTCCTTCATGTCTATCTCTTCCCCTTGCAGGTCGTAGAATACATATTCCAGGAATGCTAATTTCTGGTTTGGAATAATCTTGATACCGAATCCGTACTTCATCTGCCACTTCCGTTTCAGGGAGACGAGTCCCTGATTGACGTAGGCTGCGATGTACGGGTGGATGTGTAACGAGAATTTCTTTATCTTCAATTTGTTGACCAGGTAGTCAATCTTACTCTCTAAGGTGTCCGTAAAGAGGATGGACGATTTGATGGTGCCTTTACCGAAGCAGGTGGGGCAGGTTTCCGTCGTATTTACATCCATAGCCGGGCGTACACGCTGGCGTGTAATCTGCATCAGTCCGAATTTACTGAGCGGCAGGATGTTGTGACGTGCTCTGTCTTTCTGCATGTTGGCACACATACGTTCGTAAAGCTTCTGTCGGTTTTCGGCTTCATTCATGTCGATGAAGTCCACTACGATGATACCACCCATATCCCTTAGTCTGAGCTGGCGTGCCAGTTCGTCGGCGGCGCCCAGATTCACTTCCAGTGCGTTGGCCTCCTGCCCGTTGGCATTCTTGGTGCGGTTACCGCTGTTCACGTCTACTACGTGAAGCGCCTCAGTATGCTCAATAATCAGGTAGGCACCACTTTTGTATGAAATGGTCTTGCCGAATGATGACTTGATTTGTTTGGTGATACCAAAATTGTCGTAAATGGGGAGTTGACCTTTGTACAGCTTCACGATTCCTGCCCGTTCAGGGGCGATGAGGGTTACGTAATCCTTGATTTCGTGGTATACAGCCTCGTTGTTCACGTGGATGTTTTCGAAGGAAGGATTGAACAAGTCGCGCAACAGTCCTACGGCACGGCTGGTTTCTTCGTAAATCAGTGTCGGAAATTTGGTGGCCTTCTGTACTTTTGTAATGGCATCTTCCCAATGTTTCAGTAATACTTTAAGCTCTCCGTCGAGTTCGGCAACACGTTTTCCTTCGGCCACGGTGCGGACGATGACGCCGAAGTTTTTCGGCTTGATACTCATCAGCAGTTGCTTGAGGCGTGCGCGCTCTTCGCTCGATTTAATTTTTTGTGATACGGAAACCTTGTCATTGAAGGGAATCAGCACGAGGTATCTTCCGGCAAAGGAAAGCTCGGAAGTCAGTCGCGGCCCTTTGGTAGAGATAGGTTCCTTGACAATTTGCACCACTACTTCTTGTCCCACCTTGAGTGTGTTGGAAACCGTTCCGTCCTTTTCAAGGTCGGGAAGTATGGTTGCTTTGGTAATGGGATTCAGCTTCTTCTTGTCGCTTAAAGTTTGCTTTACGTACTTCTCTAACGAGTTAAATTGAGGACCTAGGTCCAGATAATGAAGAAAAGCGTCTTTCTCGTAACCCACGTCCACGAAGCAGGCATTCAGGCCGGGCATCAATTTTTTGACGCGTCCCAAATACATGTTGCCCACCGAAAAGGAGATGTTTCTTCCTTCGCTCTGGAGTTCCACCAGCTGCTTGTCTTCAAGCAGTGCAATGGATACCTCTTTGGGCTGTACGTCTACAACGAGTTCGCTTGTCACAATAATTGGCTTTTAAATGATTCAATTTACTACTTAAACAAAGAACAAACCCGCGAGACATTTTGCTTCACAAGTTTGTTCTTTATTTTGTCCTTCAGACTAAAAATTACTTTTTGCTTTTATGTCTGTTCTTTCTTAGTCTTTTTTTACGCTTGTGCGTAGACATTTTATGTCTTTTTTTCTTCTTTCCGCTTGGCATAGCTTCAAAATTTTTATGGGTTAATACTATTGTTTATTATTTCTTCACTGAGAGGGTGAACGTTTTTGCAGGCTTAAATGCCGGAATGTTATGTTCCGGAATGATTATTGTAGTGTTCTTGGAGATGTTGCGAGCAGTTTTCTGGGCTCTTTTCTTCACTACAAAACTACCAAACCCGCGGAGGTAAACATTTTCATCTTTGGATAAAGATGCCTTTACTGCGTCCATGAATGCTTCAACGGTTGTAAGTACGGTTGTCTTATCAATTCCGGTGTTCTTTGTAATTTCGTTTACAATATCAGCTTTAGTCATTTTTCTTTAAAAAAAATATTATTACTATAGTTTTCCTAATTTTTTGGACTGCAAATATATAGCTTTTCCGTGGCTCTAAAAAATATATTTCGGACAATTTTCTAAAAAAGTCTTGGCATTAAGCTTTGTTAGGCTGAAAATGAAGTATTTTTGCAGCATGAATATTTTTAGCGGAACATTGTTGGACTGGTATGCGGAGAACAAACGCGACCTTCCGTGGCGAAATACCACGGACCCTTATCTGATATGGATTTCTGAAATCATCTTACAACAGACAAGAGTGGCGCAGGGGTATGAGTATTTTCTGCGTTTCATAAAACGCTTCCCGGATGTGGTGTCGCTGGCTGCTGCGTCCGAGGACGAAGTGATGAAATATTGGCAGGGCCTGGGGTACTATTCGCGTGCCCGCAACCTGCATGCCGCAGCCAGAAGCATGAAGGGGACATTTCCGAAAACCTATGCAGAGGTACGTGCTTTGAAGGGAGTGGGGGATTATACGGCAGCGGCCATCTGCTCCTTTGCCTATGACATGCCTTATGCGGCGGTCGACGGGAATGTGTATCGGGTGCTTTCCCGCTATTTCGGCATTGATGTTCCCATTGATTCTACCGAAGGGAAAAAGACTTTTACCGCTTTGGCGGGAGAGGTGCTCGATAAATCCAGGCCGGCAGATTATAACCAGGCAATTATGGACTTCGGAGCCGTGCAGTGTACGCCGCAGTCGCCCAACTGTCTGTTTTGCCCTTTGTCCGGCAGCTGCCGGGCATTGTCTGAAGGAAAAGTGCAGCAACTGCCCGTGAAGCAGCACAGAACCAAGACCACCAACCGCTATTTTAATTATATATATGTACGCATGGGCGCGCATACCTTGATACATAAGAGGACGGAGGACGATATCTGGAAAAATCTCTTTGAATTGCCTCTGGTTGAAACGGAAAAAGATTTATCCGAAGAGGAATTTCTGGCATGTCCGCAGTTTCACGCGCTGTTTGCAGAGGGAGAGGTGCGGATGGTCCGTACACTGCTTCGGGGGGTGAAGCATGTATTGTCCCACAGAGTGATTTACACCAACTTCTACGAGGTTACTCTGCCCGATAATTCGAGCTCCTTCTCAAGTTACCAACGGGTTGCAGTCGAAGATTTGGACCGTTATGCGGTACCCCGGCTGATACATGCTTTCTTGGAGAAATATGTATAAAAGTTGTTCGTATTCTTGCATGGTGTGAATATTCTCGTTAATTTTGGCAGCAAATTAATAAAATAGAAGCTTATGTCAGTAAATAAAGTGATATTGATAGGAAATGTGGGACAAGACCCTAAAATAACCTATTATGAAGGTGGGAACTGTGTTGCCCAGCTTTCTCTGGCCACTACGGAGAAAGGATACACTTTGCAGAATGGTACGCAGATTCCGGACCGTACCGAATGGCATAACCTAATATTCCGTGGCCGTTTAGGCGAAATCGTTGAGAAATATGTGCATAAAGGCGATAAACTTTACGTGGAAGGTAAGATACGTACCCGTTCTTACGATGACCAGGGAGGCATCAAGCGCTATGTGACTGAGATATTTGTCGACAATATGGAGATGCTGACTCCGAGAACGGCAACTCCCGGTGCCGCCCCTTATGCGCCGCAGGCGGGAGCCGCCCCCCAGCCACAACAACCAGTACAACCGCAGGCTGCCCCTGCACAAGATAACCCGACGGACGACTTGCCGTTCTAATTGTTTAACTAAAACCAAAATCTTTGGACCCAGACGCTTATTTATGCCAGTTGGCAGATGTTTTTAACGGTATATCCGTACAGACTCCTTCTATTTCGGCCATTGTAGCCATTGTGTTGGCAGGTTTGCTTTTGCTCGTTTCCGGTTTTGCATCAGCTTCCGAAATAGCCTTTTTCTCTCTTTCTCCGTCAGACTTGAATGCAATAGCGGAGAGAAAGCATCCTTCGGATGAGAAAATCAGTAATCTGCTGGACAACAGCGAACGCTTGTTGGCGACGATTCTGATTACGAACAACTTCGTGAATGTAACCATAATCATGCTCTGCAACTTCTTCTTTATGAATGTGTTCCAATTTCATTCTCCCATTGCAGAGTTCCTCATTCTGACAGTAGTCCTTACATTTTTGCTGTTGCTTTTCGGTGAAATCATGCCTAAGATATATTCGGCTCAGAAGACGCTGGCTTTTTGCCGCTTCGCCGCTCCCGGTATCACGTTTTGCCGTTCCGTATTCTATCCGATGGCATCCATGCTGGTGCGTTCCACTTCTTTCCTGAACAAGCATATGGTCCGCAAGAACCATAACATATCGGTCGATGAACTCTCGCATGCGTTGGAGCTGACCGACAAGGCAGAGCTTTCGGAGGAGAATAATATTCTGGAAGGTATCATCCGCTTTGGCGGGGAAACGGCCAAGGAGGTCATGACCTCTCGCCTTGATGTGGTGGACCTGGATATCCGTACCCCTTTCAAAGATGTGGTGAAGTGCATCGTAGAGAATGTCTACTCCCGTATTCCCATCTATGCGGATAGCCGTGACAATATCAAGGGGGTACTTTATATCAAGGACTTGCTACCCCATCTGAACAAAGGGGATAATTTCCGCTGGCAGTCGCTTATCCGGCCCGCCTATTTTGTGCCCGAAACCAAGATGATTGATGATTTGCTGCGCGATTTCCAGGCAAACAAGATTCATATAGCCATTGTGGTCGATGAGTTCGGTGGTACGTCGGGCATTGTCACCATGGAGGACATTATTGAGGAGATTGTGGGCGAAATTCATGACGAATACGATGATGAAGAACGTACATATGCCGTACTGAATGACCACACTTGGGTATTTGAAGCCAAGACCCAGCTGACTGATTTCTATAAAATAACGAAGATAGACGAGGAAATGTTCGATGAGGTGGCAGGGGATGCCGATACGCTTGCCGGACTTCTGCTGGAACTGAAGGGGGAATTTCCTGCTCTCCATGAAAAGGTGACCTACGGCCGTTATGAGTTTGAGGTGTTGGAGATGGACAACCGCCGTATCCTGAAAGTGAAGTTCACAGTAAATGCCCCGGCAGAACCCAACTCTTCTTCCCTTTAATTTTTAATTATTAATTTTTAAATTGTTCCGTGCCCCTCTTCTTGCAACATACCGCTCTTCCCAGTCGATGGGGAATTTGGAAAACGGAGGAATCTCCGGAGGAATTGCTGGCCATGCTTCCTCATCAGGAAGTATACCGGGAAGGTATGCGGCGCTTCACCGCGGCACACCGCCGTTTGGAGTGGCTGGCTGTCCGCGTATTGCTTTATACTCTGTCGGGAGAAGAGAAAGAGATTGCCTATCATCCCAGTGGGAAACCTTATCTGGCGGATGACTCCGCCTCTCTCAGTATTTCGCATACGAAAGGTTATGTGGCTGTTGTCTTGGGATTGCCGGGTCGGGAAGTGGGTGTTGACATCGAGCAGTATGGTGAGCGGGTAAGGAAGGTGGCACATAAATTCATGCGCGAAGATGAACAGCCATCCGTGTTTCGCGGAACCGACACTTGGTCACTGTTGCTGCACTGGTCGGCTAAGGAGACCATGTTCAAATGCCTGAATGCTTCCGAGGTTGATTTTCGCGGGCACATGCGCATTCTGCCTTTTGCTGTAAATGAAAGCGGCGTATTCTCCGCCGAAGAATATCGTACGGTGGAGAAACGCCGGTTCACTATTCATTATTATTTGTTTCCGGATTTTGTCTTGACATTGAGTCTGTAAATCTCTTACAGCCTTTCCAGTTGTACCGTGAAGTGTCTCATCAACGGAGCTTCCCAGGTGATGCGCACTCCGCGGGTAATACTTTCCCGTTTGTCATATACATTTTTCAAAGCGGCTGCCACCACATCCATGTGGTTGTCGGTATACACGCGGCGGGGGATGGCAAGCCGAAGCAAGTCCAGGCCGTTGAAGCGGTTTTCGCGGGTCACCGGGTCGCGGTCTGCCAGCAGATACCCGATTTCGCAGCCGCGTATGCCTGCTTCCAGATAGAGCTCAGCGGTCAGTGTTTGTGCCGGGAATTCTTCTTTGGGCACATGTGTCAGCACTTTGGGGGCATCCACAAATATGGCATGGCCGCCTGCGGGACGTTGGTAGGGTATCCCGTACTCATCCAGTTTCATGGCTAGATAGCCCACCTGGTGAATGCGGGTTTCCAGATTGTCAAATTCAGTATTTTCATCCAGGCCGATGGCAAGGGCGTTCATGTCACGACCGTTCATGCCTCCGTAAGTAAGGTAGCCTTCGAACTGCACGCAGAAGCCTTTGGCACCTTCATACCAGTCTTTCCGGCGGGTGGCTATGAATCCGCCCATGTTGACAATACCGTCTTTTTTGGCACTCATCGTCATACCGTCGGCAAGGTCAAACATCTCGCGGGTAATTTCCTTTATGCTCTTGTTGCGGTAACCTTCTTCTCTCATTTTGATGAAGTAGGCATTTTCCGCAAAGCGTGCCGAGTCAAAGAGAACGGGCTTGCCGTACTTGTCGGCAATGGCGCGGACTTCGCGCAGGTTCTGCATGGAAACCGGCTGGCCGCCTGCAGTGTTGTTGGTTATGGTGACGATGACGAACGGTATCCGTTCGCTATGTTCCTGTAATGCTTTTTCCAGTTTTTTAGGGTCTACATTGCCTTTGAAGGGAATTTCCAGCTGTGTCTGTTTGGCTTCGTCTATGGTGCAATCCAGAGCCAATGCCCGGCGTCCCTCGATATGTCCTTTGGTGGTGTCGAAGTGGGAGTTTCCCGGCACAATGTCGCCCTCGTGCACCAGATAGGAGAAGAGTACATTTTCGGCAGCGCGTCCCTGGTGGGTGGGGATAATGTATTCAAATCCGGTGAGGCGGGTGATGACTTCTTTCAGTTTGAAGAATGAGGTGGCTCCGGCATAGCTTTCGTCACCCAGCATCATGCCTGCCCATTGGCGGTCGCTCATGGCGCCGGTACCTGAGTCGGTGATGAGGTCGATATAAACTTGTTCCGATTTGAGTTGGAATACGTTGTAGTGGGCTTCTTTCAGCCATTGTTCGCGTTCCTGGCGGGTACTTTTACGGATAGGTTCCACCATTTTGATTTTCCATGCTTCGGCAAATGGTAATTCCATAGACTCTGTATCTTTAATAATTTGACAATAGGTTAACGGATAAACCGATTATTTCGGTTTAATGTGCCGAATTTAGGTAAAATCTATGTAATAATCAATTTAAATATGACTTTTTGTAATGTAAATGTCCGGACGAAATCACTTCGGCCGGACATCATCAAATAAACTTGGCAGAGTTTATTACCTTCTTTACTTTCTCTGAATTAGGTTTGATGAATGAAATGATGGACGGTTTGTCCGGCTCATTAGACTCAACGCTTTTTCCTCGAAAGCAATGATAAAGTATGCATGGCAGGTCTTCTGACTTGTTTCTGTTGCAGGCGCCTTCCCGGAAGAATATTCCAGTGGCATAGAGTAATTGTCTGCAACGTTGCACGAAACTTACAGCAGCGGGACTGTCCAGGATTTACACCTGATTCCCTTTTAATCGCTTTCCCAGAAGAGGGGGAGCGAACCAATGCATGACAAAGATACGGATTCTTTTTGAGAAAACAATTCTATGAGTGATAAATTTTCTTCCCCTCTCTCTTTCTTTTTGCCGACAAATTGGCAAGGTTTTGCCACCCTCTTGGCAAGACTTTGTCACCGCGTTGGCAAAACTTTGCCATAGGGATGGCAAAAGTTTGCCAAAAGCATGGCAATAGGTTGGCAAAATTACTCTCTGATTGATAGTGACTTAAGGCGATTTAAGCAATCCGTCATGTCGGTAAGGTGAAAAGATACCAATACAAGCCACACTTGCCACAAGAACCTTCTCCAGAGGTATGCAAAGCATTTTGTTTGGTGTGGTAAAACGGGCTGTTATCTCTCTTTTGCCAGTGTGAATACAAACTCCAGTCCTCCGCCTTGGTTGTTTTTGGCAGAGATGGTGCCTCCGTGAATAAGGACTGCATTCTTCACTATGGCGAGCCCCAAGCCGGTGCCGCCCAACTTGCGCGAGCGTCCTTTGTCTACACGGTAGAAGCGTTCGAACAAACGGTTCAGATGTTCGGGAGAAACGCCGATGCCGGTATCGGCAAAACTGAAATAGTAGTAATTCTCGTCTTCGCGGAAACAACTGATGTTGATGTGTATGTTGGTGCCGGCATAAGCGATGGCGTTGTCCATGAGATTGCGGAAGATGGAGTAGAGTAGAGAGTAGTTGCCCCGCAACTGTATCTTCGGTTTTAGGGAATTGACAACGGTGATTTGCTTCTGTTCCAGTTCCAGGGACACTTCGTTGACGATGTTTGAAACCAGCATGCTGATGTCCACCTTTTCCATATCAATCATGTTGGCGGCTTCGTCCATGCGGGTCAGTACGGATATGTCGCGCAGCAGGCGGCTCAGGCGGTTGCTTTGCGCGTAGCAGCGTTCCAGGAAGACCTGCATCTTTTCGGGTGCAATGTTTTCGTTGTTTACGATGGTTTCCAGATAACCTTGTATGCTGCTTACGGGGGTTTTCAGCTCGTGGGCGATGTTCTGGGTCAACTGCCGTTTCAGCCGTACTTGCTCTTCTTCCTGGGTGATGTCGTTGATGGAAATTTCAAAGCTGAGGTCTTGGAAGATGATGCACTCCACGATGAAGGTGCGTCCGTTCTTGTTGATGTGTACGGACATCCTTCGTTCTTCGTTGTAGGAGGGGCGCTTCTGCGCCTTGTTGATGAAATCCGTTATCTTCTGGAATTCGCAGATGGAGAATATCTCTTCGGTAGTCTGCAGGTTGGAGTCTGAAATCAGATTGCCGTATTGGGTGAACAGATTGTTTACCAATATCTCCTTTTTGTCTCTGTTGAATACGCCCAGTCCTTCGCGGGAGGTTTGCAAATGGGTGATAAGCTTTTCGCGCTCAATGTAAAGCGCCTCTTTGGTTTCGCGCAGGCGCTTGTATATCTGTATGATATGCTGCGAAATCTCTCCAAGCTCATTGTGCGGAAAGGCGGCTTGTATGTCCATGTCTATAGGTTCGTTCTTGTCGGCTCTTTTGGCAAACTCGCGCAGGTGGTTGATGGCGCTGCCCAGTTTGGAGGTGAATTTGTAGAAGACGGATATCAGCAGCAGTGATACAATGACCGTGAACCAGATGTAGTGTGGGTCGGCAGCCAGATTGTTCATCAGGTTGACGTTGTAGGGGAGGGCTGAACGGATGATGCAGCCTTCGTAGGCGGTGGCAGAATAGAAATAGGTCTTGCCGGTGGTTTCGGAGATGCGCCGTAGGTCGTAGCCCTTGCCGTCTTTCAGCGCTTTCTGCACTTCGGGGCGTTTGATGTGGTTGTCCAGTTCATGGCTGTCGTTCTGGGAGCTGTCGAACAATACGTTGCCATGAAGGTCTACCACAGTGACGCGCAATTCCTTGTTCACATGCTTGGAGATGTAGCTGTCCAGCATGGAAGTCCATAGGCTGTCGGGGAGGTAGCGAAGCTCCTGGTGCAGTCTGTCGTTATAATCTTGCAGCTGCATGTCCAGCAGCTCCACTTTGTATTCCTTTTCCCGCTGATACTGGTAGGCGATGAAGCAGGCGGCGAATACGAGGAACAGCGAGATGACCGAAAGGAAAAGCTTCCGGCTGAAGGACAGAAAGTGTCTGTCGTTATTCGGCTTCGAAACAATAACCATATCCCAAGCGTGTTACGATACATTTGCCATAAACTCCGATTTTCTTGCGCAGACGTGTGATGTTCACGTCGATGGTGCGGTCCAGCACATATACTTCGTCGCTCCAGATGCGGTTCAGTATATCCTCGCGCGAGAATACGCGTCCTTTATTCTGCAAAAGCAGCAATAAGATTTCAAATTCTTTTTTGGTGAGCGGTGCCTCTTCGCCGTCAATGCAGACTTTCTTCTTGATGATGTCCAGTACCAGCGTCTTGTAGACAATCTGTTCCGGTGCATGTTCCGTTTCTCCTTGTCGGGTGCGTCTAAGTACGGCTTTGACACGTGCCGCCACTTCGCGCAGCGAGAAGGGTTTGGATATGTAGTCGTCCGCTCCCAGGTTGAAACCGGTCACGGTGTCATTTTCCGTATCTTTGGCGGTAATGAAGATGATGGGTATCCGGGCTGTCTTCTTGTCCTTCTTCAGCATGCTCGCCATTTTGAAGCCGGAAATTTCTCCCATCATCACGTCCAGCAGTAGCAGGCTGTAGCTGCCAATGTCCATTCTCAGAGCTTCTTCAGCGGAGTTTGCCGTATCCACTTCGTAGCCTTCGTTTTCGAGGTTGAACTTCAGAATTTCACATAAGTCTTCTTCATCGTCCACTACTAAAATCCGGTAATCGTTCATTGCTTTGTTGTTTATGTATGACAAGGATAAAACAATTCTCTTGTCACAAAGTTAAACTTTATTTCTTTTTATCGGCAAAAATAGTGCAAACCGAATGCAGAATTTTCATGTTTGCATGAAAACTTGTGCTGAGATGCAGGCCATTTCTACTTTCTGGGTACAAAAGTGAGGCTAATTTGTTACGGAATGATGAAACAAGTGTTACATTTGGGTTACATTAAATTCTCGTTTATCTAAAAGCCCTGTCACATATAAAATATTATCTTTGCTTCGTAAATATTGAATTGTATGAAAGAACTTATGTATATCAGGAGTTTCTCTAAAAGGCGTTTGCCGGTTATTGTGGGAACTCTGCTTTTAGTGATAATCGGCTCTGTCTGGCTGAATACGGCTCCTTTCCGTTCGGGCTTTGATATCGCGGATGAGCTGGGCGGTAATATATTCCCTTCCAGTATCCTTTCAGTGGCTACCACCGATGCTCAGGTCATAGTGCCGGTAGACTCCATGTATGTAGGTAATCCGAAGTCGTGCATCGCTGTCCGTGTCCGTTCGAGGAATGCTTATAGCCGGGTGCGGGTAGAAGTTGCGGAGACTCCGTTCTTTTCCCGTTCAGTGTCGGAGTTTGTGTTGGCAAAACCGCGTACGGAGTATATTATCTATCCTGATATCATATGGAATTATGAGGCTCTGAAGAATAACAACCAGGCGGAACCCATTAGTGTGGCCGTTATGGTAGAGATGAACGGTAAGGATTTGGGGCAGAGGGTGCGTACTTTTTCCGTTCGCAGCATTAATGAATGTCTGTTGGGGTATGTCACGAATGGTACAAAATTCCATGATACCGGCATCTTTTTTGCAGCATATGTAAATGAGGAGAATCCTATGATTGACAAGCTGTTGCGTGAAGCGCTGGATACGCGTATCGTCAACCGTTTTTTAGGCTATCAGGGAGGTGCCGAAGTGGTGGACAGGCAGGTTTATGCCTTGTGGAATGTACTGCAGAAGCGTAAGTTCCGTTATAGCTCGGTCTCCAATACGAGCCTTTCCAGCAATGTGGTCTTTTCACAGCGTGTGCGCACGTTCGATGACGCCTTGGAGTCCTCGCAAATCAACTGTGTGGATGGAAGTGTGCTTTTTGCTTCTCTGCTCCGTGCCATCAACATAGAACCTATATTGGTGCGCACCCCGGGGCATATGTTTGTAGGATACTACACGGATTCCAGTCATAAAGACATGAATTTCCTTGAAACGACCATGATTGGTGATGTGGATTTGGATGATTTCTTTCCGGACGAACAGTTGGATTCGACGATGGTGGGAAAGTCGCAGAACCAGATGTCGCGCATCACCTTTGACAAGTCCAAGGAGTATGCCAATAAGAAGTATGCCCAGAATAAGGAAGGTATTCATTCCGGCAAACTGAACTATATGTTTCTGGAAATATCCAAAGAGGTGAGAAGGAGAATACAGCCGATAGGGAAATGAGGCGTAGAATGCAAACAGCCGATTTTCACGAACCGGCCGTTCCAATCATCATCTATGAATGAAGACCGTTGAGAGGCTTCAATGAATTAAATCTCACACTCATGCTACGTGCTGTCATGAAATAATCTGTACCATTATATATGTCACCACTACTGATATGGAAATTCCACAACATGGAAAGAGACCAGTTCTTATAAGTGAAACTTGTATATATTAGTATTATGCTGAAAAATAAAATGTTAATGTAGATTATATATGGAATTTATTATTGTTAATAGTCTAACACTATTTTTTGATGAACTTATGAATCATTTTAACTAATTTGCTTTTTAGAATCCTTATCCATACCAATATCCCCACGTAATCAAGTTCTTTTTATATAAAAAGATTTATGAATATGCTTTAATGCGTAAATCAAATAGTTCAAAACATCGCTATATATAAATGATAAATGTGATGTGTTTTTCGTTTTTTCTCATCATTGAGATATATTATATACAAGTACGGCATTAATATGATTAAGAGTTAATGCTTTGAATAATTACTAAATAGATATTTAAAACTTTGCAAAAATATAAATGCAAATGTTTTAATATTTATTTAGTATTTTTTAATTCGATTGATGATAGAATTTCTAAATTAATTCATATGTTTGCAAACAAATCCAAATAATAGAGCTTATGAAAAGAAATTATTGCTTATCATTAGTGTTGCTTGCATTGTTTGGGGTGTCTGCACCTTTTGCTGCTAATGCAGCTGTTGAAAGTGTGCTAAGTTCCCAAAGTGCTCAGCAAGCCAAGAAAATCACAGGTAAAGTTTTAGATGCGGCAGGCGAACCCATCATCGGCGCCAGCGTGTTAGTAAAAGGTTCTGGTACCGGCGCTGTGACGGATATTGATGGAAATTTTTCTGTAGAGGCGCCGGTGGGTAGCACATTGGAGGTATCTTTCATTGGGTACAAAACAGTGACATTGAAGGTGACGAACGCCACTACTTATACTGTGAGTTTGCAAGATGACTCGCAAGCGCTGGACGAAGTGGTTGTGACGGCAATGGGTATCAAGAAAGAGCGCAAGGCTTTGGGATATTCAATGGAGGATGTGAAGTCGGATGAATTGATGAAGATGAAAACTGCCAATCCTATTTCATCCCTTTCGGGGAAAGTGGCCGGTGTGAATGTTACTCAGTCATCCGGTGCCGCTGGTGCGGGCGCTCAGATTATATTGCGTGGAGGAACGTCGGGTGCTGAAGGCAAAGACAATCAGCCGCTCTTTGTGGTGGATGGTGTTATTTTTGATAACTCTTCATCAGTGGTGGGCAATTCGGCTTTCGATGGTTCCATGCGTTCTGCCTCTACTACTTCCAATCGTTTGATGGATATAAACCCCGAAGATATAGAAAGTATGTCGGTGCTCAAAGGCCCTGCAGCTGCCGCTTTATACGGTTCACGTGCAGCCAACGGAGTTATTCTTATCACTACCAAGAAAGGTAAAGAGGGCGTGGTTGAAGTGAATATCAATTCTAAGTTTACTGCTTCATGGGTAAAGAGCCTGCCGCAAACGCAACGCCAATATGCCCGTGGATATATGGAAGACCAATATGATTCAAAGAAGAACTATACTGGTACTGTGTTTAATGACTTTGCTTATACTTCGTGGGGAGAGAAGTCGAACGCAGCTACTTATGATAACATAGGTGATTTCTTTCAAGGCGGAAACATTTTCGATGAAAGTGCCAGCGTAGCCGGGGGTACCAAGAACAGTAAATTCTATCTTTCAGGGTCTTACTATGATCAGGTAGGTGTTGTACCCGAAACAGGATACAAGAAATATGCTTTCCGTTTCAATGGTGAGCAGAAGGTGGGGATTTTTACCTTTAACGCCAGTGCCGCTTATAGCGATGCTCATACAGACCGTACTTTGACGGGTGCCGGGCTTTATAATTCGAGTGGTAATGGTGCTCTTTATGGTGTGTACAACTGGTCTCCTTTCGACCGAATGACCCACTATCAGAACGAGGATGGTACCCGTTATCGTTTGTTTGGCGATCGTCTTGATCCATGGGACGAACGCGACAACCCCTATTGGATTGTCAATCGTAACCACATGTATGACGACATCGACCGTTTCAATGGGATGCTCAGTATAAAAGCCGATATTGCCAAATGGTGGTTTGTTTCTTATAAAATAGGTATTGACCGTTATACCCAAACTGCTTCCAACCGTTTGGCTGCCAATGGCGTGCTTAAACAAGTGTGGCAAAAAGGTATGATGAGTGACAACACCCAGCAGTTCCGCTATATGAGCCATGACTTTATGTCGAACATGAGCCATAAGTTCGGTGATTTCGATTTGAATCTTTTGTTGGGTGCCACAATGGACGAAACCAAGACAGACCGTAGCTCGATGATGGCTTGGAACTTTTCCGTTCCTGATTTCTTCTCATACGCCAATGCCAGTAAAGACAATAAGCAATTCACACATGCAGCTACTAAGAAACGTTTGGTAGGAGCTTTTGGAGAATTCCGTGCATCATGGAAAAATATGCTCTATCTCACTGTGAGCGGTCGTAATGACTGGACTTCTACTCTTCCTCTTGAAAACCGTTCGTACTTCTATCCTTCGGTAAGCGGTTCATTCGTATTTACTGAAGCCTTGCAGCGACTCGGTTGGCTGGATGACAGTGTGCTCAACTTTGGTAAATTGCGTGCATCGTGGGCCAAGGTAGGTAAAGATACCGGTGTGTACGAATTGGAAACTGCCTTATGGCCTACGGGTACCTATCTTGACGGTACGGTAGGTGTGGGAAATACTTGGACACGCGGTAATGACAAACTGAAACCGGAAATGACCAAGTCTACCGAAATAGGCGTGGAATTGAGTTTCTTCAAAAACCGCCTGCACATAGACTATGCTTACTATACCAACGATTCATATAATCAGATTCTTGCTCCTCGCGGTCCGCAATCTACCGGTTACATCTTTTGGAGTATCAATGCGGGCAATGTGTATAACAAAGGTATGGAACTCTCTATTTCGGGAACTCCCATACAGACTAAGGACTGGACATGGGACATTGGCTTGAACATGGCAGGTAATCGTGGTACTTTGGACGGGCTTCCCGAAGGTATGGGCGTGATGTATGTTACCGATGTGCAATATGCCGGTATGCAGGCAGCCTCGTTCAGCGGTGGAGATTTTATGGGTATTGCCGGTACCAAATGGAAACGTAATGACGCCGGTGAGGTGATACTCGACAAAAACGGTATGCCTACTTATGATAAAACCCTTGTAGCAGTAGGTAATCGTGAATCATCGTTTACCGGTGGATTAAACAATACCCTTACTTGGAAGAATTTTACTTTCAATATGCTATGGGAATTCCGTGTAGGTGGTGATGTGGTCAACGGTACTCAATATGCTATGGATAACAGCGGTGTGAGCCAGTTTTCTGCCGATGTACGCAATCGTTCTCTCACTGTAACGGGTGTCAATTCCAATGGTGACCCAGTGACCAATACTTGGGAAGCCGATAAAACTTATACTTTTAATGGAGTGCAAATGAGTGGTTACAACATCATTAAGGATTATTATCAGAACTATTACTCCAAGGAGTCAGCCAACTATATTACCGATGTCAATTCTTTGCGTTTACGCTCTGTTTCATTGAGCTATGAGTTTCCTAAAACGTGGCTTTCCAAGATTGGATTTGTAAAGCGTGCTTCGGTATCGGTAGCTGCTACCAATCTATTGCTCATCACCAATTACGACGGTGATCCTGAAGTGGCTGCCGCCGGTGCGGGTGTAGGTGGCTCATCATCAGTAGGATTTGACTACTGCGGTGTACCTGCCACTTCTACCATGTCGTTTGGCTTGAATCTTACTTTCTAACTCTTAAAAAACAGAAGCAATATGAAATTATTCAAATCTATGATATTATGTAGTGTGGGTGCCCTTATTACTTTGTTCTCGGGGTGTAGTGACTGGCTCGATGTAAATGTCGATCCCGAAAATCCCACAGCCGGAAATGCGACCTATGATTCACGATTGGCACATATTGAATTTTATACCAACAGTGCCACTCAGTTTGCTGCTTGGCGTTCCAGTATGTCTATGGGCGATTGGACACGCTATTATGACGGCGGCACTTATTGGAGCATGTCTTATTGGAGTCCTCAGACCGGTGCCGTTACCACTCCCTACCAATGGTGGTTCTGTGGAGCTGCTGTAAATATTCCATTTTTGATTGACAAGGCTACGGCAGCCGAGGCTTGGCATTATGTGGGTGCAGCTCGCGTAATTCGTGCCTATGGTTTTATGCTTATGACAGACCTTTATGGAGAAATGCCTTACAAGTCGAGTGAGGCTGAAGCCGGTGTTACTCCTACCTATAATGACGGAAAAACAATCTATTTGGGCTGTTTGGCCGATCTTGACACCGCTATCGAGATGTTCCAAAAAGAGCAAGGGTCTGCGACAGCTTCGTTGGCTGTAGGCGATATTTGGAATGGTGGTAGTGTAGACAAGTGGCTTAAATTGGCATATTTACTTAAAGCACGTTACATTAACAAGCTTATTAAAAAGGGTGAAGGCAGTTATCTTGAAGGGAAATACGATGCCGCAGAAATCTTGGCTTGTCTTGACAAGGCTCAGCAAAGCAATGCCGACAATACCGTATTCAATCATATTGATGCCAATAATTCGCATGATGTATTGGGATGGGACGAACCGGTTGATTATTCACCGCTCTTTTCTGTATGTGGCATGAATGCCGGCTATATGCCTACCAAGATGCTTTACGATAATCTGACAAATTTTGCCGGAAGTGGAATAGAAGATCCGCGTGCCGATAAGATTTTACCTTGGGCATATTCGAAGCAATCAAGTAATTCACCCGCAGAGGTGAAGTTCAAAAACGGTTGGCGTCGTTCTATGGGTGTAGACATGATTGGCAATGATAGTCCCAGCCTTACCGGCGGACCGTTGCGCTCGAACTTCTCGGCAGCCAAAGGTTGGTGGATTGACAGTGAATCTTCTACCCGTAAGGGGGACACTATTTATGTAGAGTGTACCAGTCAGTGCAAAGCTTATCAAGGACGTCCTGATTTACTTTATCGTCGCGATGGCACTGATGCCTCTCGCGAATCGGGAACTTTCTATACTCGCGTGTCTTCTCCCACCTATATTGGAACCTATGCCGAAGCTTGTTTCATACGTGCTGAAGTACTCTTTAACCAAGGTAATAAAGGAGCGGCTTTTAATGCTTATAAGAAAGGTATTGCAGCCAGTATCGACGGTATGAACGATAAGTTGAAAGTGTGGTGCCGTGAAGATGCCAATTTGGAAGCATGCCCCTCGTTCTCTCCTATGACGCAAACCGACATTGACAACTATTTGAACAATGGTATTGGCACTGAAGAGAATATTACTTTGGGCAAGATTCTTACTCAAAAGCGTTTGGCATTGCATTTTTCCATGGAAATTTGGAACGATATGCGTCGCTACGATTTTAATCCGGAGCTTTTCTTAGGCTGGGGTATTCCTGCACGCTATGGCGTTGATGCTACTGCCCAAAAGAATATTCCGCAAGGTAAACAGTTCCGTCGTTGGCAGCAATGCAGTCATGAACTCAACTACAATACGGCCAATCTGCAAGCTATCGGTGCCACTGTTCCGGGAGCTGATACTTCAATTGCACTTTGGAATGCTGCCGAGGACGTATGGACTTTACCCGTATGGTGGGACAGTGCCCAAAACTAATTTTTCATTGCATTTTATTTTGTGATACAAATTCATTATCTTTACGCCCAAAATGTGGATTTTAAGATATAGTTAAGATATTGAAGGCTCTAATGGTCTTCATTCATAGATGATGATTGGAACAGCCGGTTCGTGAGAATCGGCTGTTTTTTTGTTTCGTTTGTTTGCATATCAACGGCGGTAATATGTTACTTTTGCCCTAAAACCGAAGATAGGCTGCACCTCAGCATAAAAAATGGACAAGTTCATTTTATTTTGCATTCGGTTTGTACTATCTTTGCGAGAAATAGCTGAGATGGTAGGAACTGTCTTTGCAAAGATTAGTCTATATATGGAACAAAGCAAGAAATTTATCTCTCCGGGGGCATGGTTCTCCATGACTTATCCGGCAGACTGGAATGAATTCGAGGACGGGGAAGGCTCTTTCCTTTTTTATAACCCCAATGAGTGGACCGGTAATTTTCGCATTTCGGCTTTCAAAGGGAATGCTACATATGGCAAGGACTCCGTGAAGCAAGAGTTACGGGAAAACTCCTCTGCCATTCCGGTTAGGATAGGCCGGATGGAATGTGCATATAGTAAGGAAATGTTCGAGGAAGAAGGTGCGTACTATACTTCCCATTTATGGATAACGGGCGCGGATGAAGTTGCCTTTGAATGTTCGTTTACGGTGAAGAAAGGAGAGCCAGTTGCAGAAGCGGAGAAGATTATCGCTTCGCTGGAAACGCGGAAGGATGGAGTGAAGTATCCGGCGGAGATAATTCCGGTGCGCCTTTCGGAAATCTACCAGATTAATGAAGCATACGAGTGGGTGGATACTACTATAAAGGAATTGTTGAAGAAGGATTTCCAGGGAGCCGAGGAAGATGTCGCCAAGATGCAGCAGATGATGGAAGAAAGCAACATCAGTCCTAAGAAGAAGGATGCATGGCTGGCTTTTGGCATTGTGCTTTGTGTTATTTTCGCCAATGAAGTGGACGGTATGGAATGGCGTACCTTGGTGGACGGAAACCGGGAAGCGCCCATATTGCTGAACATGTCTACCGGTGAATGGATAGATCCCATGAAGCTGGTTTGGAGCAAAGTAAAGGCAGGAGGTAAAGTGAATCTGCCGGAGATATACAGCTCCTTGTTCTAAGGTCCGGTCATCTCGGTACTGTGATTTTCAACTTTCAATTTTCATTTTTCAACTATTAAAGCATTGGCAGCAGTAAATTCAATTCTTCAGGTGGAAAACTTGACCAAGTCGTTCGGTGACTTGGTACTATTCGAAAATATTTCTTTGGGCTTGTCCGAGGGACAGCGTGTCGGGTTGATAGCCAAGAACGGTAGTGGCAAGACGACATTGCTCAATATCCTTTCCGGCAAGGAAGGGTATGACAATGGCACCATTTCCTTCCGTCGTGATTTGCGTGTGGGTTATCTGGAACAAGACCCGCAATATCCCGAAGAGCTGACCGTGCTCGAAGCGTGCTTCCATCATGGCAACAGTACTGTCGAGTTAATCAAGGAATATGAACGTTGCATGGAAACGGAGGGGCATCCCGGCTTGGACGAAATTCTGGTGCGTATGGACCATGAAAAAGCTTGGGAGTACGAGCAGAAGGCGAAACAGATTCTGTCTCAACTTAAAATACGTGATTTCAGTCAGCACGTAAAACATCTGTCCGGCGGGCAGTTGAAGCGTGTGGCACTTGCCAATACCCTTATCACTGAACCCGATTTGCTGATACTGGACGAGCCTACCAACCACCTCGACCTCGATATGACGGAGTGGCTGGAGGAATATCTCCGCCGGAACAACCTCAGCTTGCTGATGGTGACGCACGACCGTTATTTCCTCGACCGCGTATGCTCCGAAATCGTAGAGATAGACAACCGGCAGATTTATCAGTATAAAGGCAATTACAGTTATTATCTGGAGAAGCGCCAAGAGCGTATCGAGGCCAAGACTGTGGAGATAGAACGTGCCAATAACCTCTACCGCACAGAGCTGGAGTGGATGCGCCGCATGCCGCAAGCCCGCGGGCACAAGGCACGCTATCGGGAGGATGCCTTTTACGAACTGGAGAAGGTGGCAAAGCAGCGTTTCAACAACGACAACGTAAAACTGGATGTCAAGGCTTCTTACATAGGCAGCAAGATATTCGAGGCAGACCATCTGTACAAATCCTTTGGTGACTTGAAGATTCTGGATGATTTCTCCTACATCTTCTCCCGTTACGAAAAGATGGGTATCGTTGGGAACAATGGTACGGGAAAGTCGACCTTCATCAAGATACTGATGGGGTTGGAGCAGGCAGACAGCGGTACGCTGGACATTGGCGAGACGGTCCGCTTCGGTTACTATTCGCAGGACGGCCTACAGTTTGATGAGCAGATGAAAGTGATTGATGTAGTGCAGGACATTGCCGAAGTTATAGAACTGGGTAACGGCAAGAAGTTGACGGCATCGCAATTCCTGCAACATTTCCTATTTACTCCCGAGACACAGCACAGCTATGTCTACAAGTTGAGTGGGGGAGAACGCCGTCGCCTCTACCTGTGTACGGTCTTGATGCGCAATCCCAACTTTCTGGTGTTGGATGAGCCGACCAATGACCTCGATATTGTGACGCTGAATGTGCTGGAGGAGTATTTGCAGAATTTCAAAGGATGCGTGATGGTGGTGAGCCACGACCGTTATTTCATGGACAAGGTGGTGGACCATCTGTTAGTGTTCAACGGACAAGGGGACATCCGCGACTTTCCCGGCAACTATACACAATATCGCGACTGGAAAGATGCGAAAGTCCATCAGGAAAAGGAGAAAGAGAAAGAAGCCGCCAAGACTCAGGAGGACAAGACGGCGAAGGTGCGTCTGAACGAGAAACGGCGCATGTCTTTTAAGGAAAAACGCGAGTTTGAACAATTGGAGCAGGAGATAGCTGACCTGGAAACCGAAAAGAATGCAATTGAAGAGGCTCTGTGCAGCGGTACTTTGTCTGTGGACGAACTGACGGAGAAGTCGAAACGTTTGCCGGAATTGTCGGACTTGATTGACGAAAAAACATTGCGCTGGCTGGAGCTGAGTGAGATAGAATCGAACTGAAGTTCGAAATTGAAAATTAAGAATTAAGAATTAAAAATTAGAACTGAGAAAGTGGGAAATCTGACGAATTATCATAGCCATAGCCTTTATTGTGACGGGCGTGCCGGCATGGAGGACTTTGTGCGTTTTGCATTGAGTGAAGGTTTTACATCTTATGGCTTTTCATCGCATGCTCCATTGCCTTTTTCTACGGCATGGACTATGGAGTGGGATATCATGGACGACTATCTATCTGAATTCCATCGTCTGAAGGAGAAGTATGCCGGACGTATCGAACTGTATATCGGTCTGGAGATTGATTATCTGAATGAAGCGAGTAATCCGTCCATCGCCCGTTTCAGGGAGTTGCCGTTGGACTACCGTATTGGTTCTGTACATCTTCTCTACAATGACAAAGGGGAAGTGGTGGATGTAGATGTATCTGCAGATACCTTTAAGACCATTGTAGACGGACATTTTTGCGGTGATTTGGAGCATGTGGTCCGTCTCTATTACGGCCGGTTGACGAGGATGCTCGAGCTGGGAGGTTTCGATATTGTGGGCCATGCCGATAAGATGCACTACAATGCAGCATGCTATCGCCCGGGATTGCTGGACGAGCCTTGGTATGATGAGCTGGTTAGGGCGTATTTCGCAGATATTGCCCGTCGCGGCTATCAGGTAGAGGTCAATACCAAAGCCTATCATGACCTGGGTACTTTTTACCCCAATGAGCGGTATTTCTCCTACCTGCATGATTTGGGTGTACGTGTGCAGGTGAACAGTGATTCGCACTATCCGGAACGGATAAGCAACGGACGTCCCGAAGCTTTGTGTGCCTTGAGGAAAGCTGGATATGAATCGGTGATGGAACTACACGGAGGAGAATGGAAAGAGATGCCTATCGTGTTTTGAGTGAATAGGATACAAAAACTCCTGACTTGCCTTTTTGTAAAGGTAGTCAGGAGTTTTTTCTTTCTATTATGAACTATTCTGTTTTCAGTAAAAAGTCGTCAATCGCCTTTTTGTAGGTAGCCTTATCGGCTGCTCCGCGGAAGAGCTGAGGCTCTCCATTCATAGGGATGAATACAAAAAGAGGGATGCTTGTTGCATTGAACAACGCTGCCAGTTCCTTTTCCTTATCCACATTGACTTTGTAGACAACGATTTTATCGGCATACTCTTTGGCCAGTTCCTTCATAATGGGAGCCACCATGCGGCAAGGTCCGCACCAGTCGGCATATAAGTCTATGATGGCAGGCTTGTTTCCCTTGTATTTCCAGTCCTGGGATTTCTCATAGTCGAACACATCCTTGATGAACATGGCTTTGTTCATGACGATAACTTCTCCGTTTGTTTGAGCATAGGCCAGCATGCAAGAAAACACGAGGGCAACCATTGCTATAATCTTCTTCATTTCTTCTTGTTAAGAGTTTTGTTCTATAACGGCTTTCAAATCCTTACCGCTGATGACACCCGAATGGCGCCATACGGCTTCACCTTTCTTAAATACGATAAATGTCGGTACTGCTTGTATGCGGTAGCGGGCAGCAAGTTCTTCGTGCTGGTCTACATCTATTTTGGCGATACGGGCAGCATCTCCTATTTCGTTTTTGAGTTCCTCCAGTACCGGATGCATGGCCTTGCACGGGCCACACCAGGTTGCAAAGAAATCAACTAAAACGGGCTTTTCTGATTGTATCAATTCTTCAAACTTTTCCATAATTTTTTCCTTTCTGTTTTTATTTATTTGTAATGATAACAAAATAGGAGGAGGATTTGTTCGCTAAATCATTATTTAATCGTCATCTCTTCAATGAGATGCGAAGCTCCCGCGTATTTGTCGATGATGAACAAGGTGTAGCGGATGTCTACACATGCTGCTCGTTGGGAGGACGGACGGAAGGCAATGTCGCCAGTCAGACCTTCGTAATTGCGGTCAAAGCCGGTACCTATCAGTTCTCCTTTGGCATTGAACACTGGGCTGCCGGAGTTTCCACCGGTATTGTCTGTGTTGACAATGAAGCAGATGGGCATTTCGCCGTTCGGCATGGCATAACGTCCGAAATCCTTTGCCTGATACAGCTGTTTCAGTTTGGCGGGGACTACAAACTCCCAATTGTCGGGATCTTCCTTCTCCATAGCTCCTTTCAGAGTGGTGTAGTAATCATATTTCACACCGTCTGCCGGAGCGTAGGGGAGCACTTGACCGTAGGTCAGGCGCAAGGTGGAGTTGGCATCCGGATAGATGGGCTGACCATTGGCAAGTTTCATGTCCATCATGCCCTTTACCCATACCTTGTGGGCGGCATTGTAGTTTTTATTGGCATCCATCATGGCAATGGAGGTCTGAAGCAGGCCGTCCGTGATGGAATATTTCAGCAAGACCATCCAGTCTGTATTAATCTTGTAGAGGCTGGGCTTGAGGATGAACTTGGCAAAGTTCTCCTTGTTGCCGAAGATGGAATGTTCAAAGCAGGCGTCGATGAAAGCGTCGCTGTTGCCCTTGAAACGCTTGTCTATGATTTGGAAAATACCGATGCGTTGTTCGGCAGGGATATACTTCATGTAGATTTTCAGCATTTCCTTGCCAACAATACGTTCCACTTCGGGGAAGGGGACAGAGGCAAAGTAGCGGTCGGCTGCCTTCTGAAGGCTGTCTTTAGCTGCTGCAATCTGTTTTTTGTCCTTGTTCTTCAAGGCAGATACCAGTCCTGCGGTGCTGGGGATACGCATGAAATCGAGTCCCGTCACCAGTGCTTCCTGAATGGCTTGCTGGTGGTAGAGGGCTGGACGGCGTTGCTTTACGATGGCGCGTATCTGGTCGAATGCTTGCTGATAGCTATTGTCGTTCAGCGAGCGTCCGCGTGCCAGGAGTGCCTCTTGCTGTGCACGTTTAGTGTCCAATACTTTCAGACGGACGAGACCTTCGTTCATACCGATGGCATTTTTCCAGTAGTTGGCAGAAGATGCATACTTGCTGGCATAGTGGATGCGTACGGCATCGTCTTGCAACATTTGTTTCATCAGAGCTTTCTGGCGGACATCGCGCACGTGGTGGCGCATGAAGTTGGTGGTTTGCATACGCTCTTCCACCTCGTCGGAAATCATGTAGCGCCAGTTGCGTCCGGGGAATCCCATGACGAAGGTAAAGTCGCCCTTGCGATAGCCGTCAAGGCTGATGGTGAGATGTTTCTTCACTTTTAGGGGAACGTTGTCTTTGCTGTAAGCGGCGGGTTTCCCGTCTTTGTCGGCATAAATGCGGAACATGGAGAAATCTCCCGTGTGGCGGGGCCACATCCAGTTGTCGGTGTCTGCACCGAACTTGCCGATGGAGGAGGGGGGAGCGCCTACCATGCGGATGTCGCTATAGGTGGTCTTTACGAACAGATAGTATCTGTTTCCACCGTAGAAGGCTTTCAGTTCCAGTTTGCGGCCGGGTGTCAGGGCGATGCCTTCGGACTTGGCGAAGCGGTCGGCTACTGTTTTCAGGTATTTGGGAGACAGATAATTGGTGCCGTTCGGGTCGTCGTCGGTTTTCAGTTGTTCGTTTACGTAGTCTGTCACGTCCAGTATCCGGTCGATGTAGGTGACGGTGAGTCCCTTGCAGGGAAGCTCCTCTTCGCGGGACATAGCCCAGAAACCGTCGGTCAGGTAGTCGTGTTCCACCGAGCTGTGTTGTTGTATGGCGCCATAGCCGCAGTGGTGGTTGGTCAGTACCAGGCCTTCGGCAGAGATGACTTCGCCGGTACAGCCACCGCCGAAATGCACCACGGCATCCTTTAGGGCAATGCCGTCGGGATTGTAGATTTGGTTGGCGGGGATGAGCAGTCCGAGTTCCGTCATGGCTACTTCGTTCTGCTTTTGCAGGTCGGTGAGCATCCACATACCTTCGTCGGCGTGTGCGGCAAGGACAGAAGATGTAATGAATAATGATAATAGGATCCTTTTCATGGTGATGTGCGTTAGAAGAGCATCTGAGAGGGGGGCTATTCAGTATACGACTGAATAGGGTTAAGTATACGACTGAATGGCATTCACTATACGACTGAATGCCATTCAGTATGGGAGGTAATCTCTCAGAGGCTTTAATTTATTCTATAATGTTCATTTCTTTTATCAGATGACTGCAATTGCCCAGTTTGTCGAGGATGAAGAGCACGTAGCGTATATCCAGTGCAATGCAACGCTGCAGGTCATTGTTGAAGTTGATGTCACCGCTCAGAGATTCCCAGTTGCCGTCGAAAGCAGTACCGATGAGCTGTCCTTCGCCATTGATGACGGGGCTGCCCGAGTTGCCGCCGGTGATGTCGTTCGTCGTGAGGAAGCAAACCGGCATGGTGCCGTCTGCCATGGCGTAGCGTCCGAAGTCTTTCTTTTGAATCAGTTCTTTCAGCTTGGCGGGTACCACGAATTCACGGTCTTCGGGATTCTCTTTTTCAAGGATACCGTCGGTAGTGGTATAGTAGTCGTAGTGTACGGCATCGCGTGGGCTGTATGATTTTACATTACCATAGGTCAGACGCATGGTGAAGTTGGCATCCGGATAGGAGGGGACGGGCTGTTTCATTTCACCCAAGCCACGGATGTAGGCCTTGTGGAGCAGTTCCATTCCGCTTTCCAGTTCCATGTATTGCTTTCCGAGTTCCTGCAGCTTTTCGTTCTTGGAGCGCGAGTAAGCCGTAGCAGGGTCTTTCTCGATGGCTTTCACGGTGGGCTTTGCCAGGAATTTATCCAGGTTCTTGCGGTTGGAGAGGATGGAGTTGTCGTAAATGTTGTCTACGTATGCGTTGTAGTCGCCCTTGAACTCTCCGTTGATGGTTTGGTAGAAGGAGGGCAGCTCGTCGGCGTTCAGTGCCTTGGCAAGGGCGGGCAGGATGGCTTTGGCTACGGCGCGGTCCACTTCGTGGTCGTAGTCTTTATTGTGGATACCATCGTATGCATTTTCCAACTGCTTCTTCGAAGCTTGCAGCAATGAGTCGTTCTTCTCTTCGAGCGCTTTCTTTATGTTATCCATAATAAGGTAGGTACTGCCGAATTCGATAGCACCGCGCAATGCTTCGTTGGTATAGTAGAGCTGGCGCAGCGTGGGGGTGCTTTTCTCGATGATGGCATCAATTTTCTCTACCACACCCTCGTATTCGGGTTTTCCTTGGGCAAAGGCGGCATACTTTTTCTCGATTTCGGCTTTGGCGCCCAACACGTCATTGTCGATGATTGCCTTGTTCATACCAATGGAGTTCTTCCAGTAGTTACTGCTTCCGGCAAACTTGCTGGCATACTGGATGCGGGTCTTGTCACTGGCATCCATATACTTGCGCAGCACTTCGAGGCGTACGCCGCGCATATCAATCATTGCCTGATTCACGGCGTTCATGCGTTGCTTCACTTCGCTCTGGGTGAGGTAACGTTCTGTGCTGCCGGGGAAGCCCATAATCATGGCGTAGTCACCTTCGTTCAGACCTTTGATGGAGATGGGCAGGAACTTCGGCGTTTTCAGGGGTACATTGCTTTCACTGTATTCAGCCGGCTCTCCGTTGGCATCGGCATAGATACGGAACATGGAGAAGTCGCCCGTGTGGCGCGGCCACATCCAGTTGTCGGTCTCACCGCCAAACTTACCTACCGAGGAGGGAGGAGCGGCAACCATACGCACGTCGCTGTATGCCTTATAATAGAACATATAGAATTTGTTTCCTGCATAGAAGGGGAGTGCGCGCACTTCAATGCCCGGTTTACCCTTCAAATCGCTCTTCTCCAGTTCCTCTTTTGCCAGTTTGTTGAGGAACGGGGAAGTCAGTGCATCGATTTCCGTCACTTCGCCTGCCTTTATTTTAGCATTGACAAGGTCGGTGATGTCTACAATGCGGTGTACGAAACGGAATTTCAATCCCGGGGTGGGCAGTTCTTCACTACGGTTCATGGCCCAGAAACCATCTGTCAGATAATCGTGTTCCACGCTGCTGTGCTGCTGTATGGCACCGTATCCGCAATGGTGATTGGTCAGAATCAGTCCTTCCGGAGAGATGATTTCGCCGGTACAGCCACCGCCAAAGATACCTACAGCATCTTTCAGTGACACGCCGTTGGGATTGTAAAGGTCGTCAGCCTCCAGCTTCAGTCCTTGCTTTTTCATCATGTCGATGGAGTTCTGCTGCTTCATCAGTTGCAACAACCACATTCCTTCGTCTGCACGCGCAGAGCAGACTGTCAGTGCGGCAATGGCCGCAAGCAAACCTTTCTTAAATGTAATCTTCATATAATCAATTATTAAGTAATGTCTTTGAATTTCATTGTCATCGCTTGTGGGCTTATGGCTTGATGGCATTGTTTCTTATTGCTTCCATAATGTTTGCAGGCGGACGCTGTTTCATCAGTTCGTTCTTCATAAAGTCCATGTATGGGGCTGCGTGACTGAAGAACTTATGATATCCTGCACAAAGGTAATTCAGTCCCGGCTCCCCGTCGGCTGTACATACAAAACGGTTCTTTGGGCATTCGCCGTTGCAGGCAAACAGCCATTCACACTCCCTGCATTGGGTGGGGAGCGATTGTTGCTTCATCAGTCCGAAGGCTTGTTGCCGTTCGCCGTACATCATCTCCACCAGTGTATTCTGATGGATGTTGCCCAGTTTATATTCGGGGAAAACAAAATGGTCGCAGGTATATACGTCTCCGTTGAACTCCATGACACCTGCATGGCCGCACGTCTTTGCCATGGAACATACACCCGGCTGTTCGCCTATCCAGTTGGCAAGGGTAGAGTCGAACAGCTGTATGTAGTAAGTCCCCACGTCCTGCTTTACCCATTCGTCGAACAAGGCGCATAGGAAGTCTCCCCATTGTTCCGGCGTGACGGAGAAGTCTGCCAGCTGCGTGCTCTTTTCCTTGTCTGCCAGGGAGGCAAGATGGCGTCCGTCCCCATGAGGGGCAATGCGCTCCACGATGGGGGCAAACTGGATGTAATGGCATCCTATCTCCTTGAAGAAATTATAGAAGTCCAGCGGATAGTCGGCGTTGTAGTCATTGACCACTGCCATTCCGTTCCATTCCACACCGTGCTTTTTCAGCAGGTTGATGCCCTGCATCACCTTGACGAAAGAGGGCTTGCCCTGCTTGTTCTTCCGGTATTCGTCATGGAACTCCTGAGGCCCGTCTATGGAGACACCCACCAGCCAGTTGTTTTCTTTGAAAAACCGGCACCATTCATCGGTCAGCAACGTGCCGTTGGTCTGTATGCAGTTGTCTATGGTGCGTCCGTTGGCATACTTCTTTTGCAGCTCCATGGCACGTTTGTAGAAAGAGAGCGGACGCATCAGCGTCTCTCCGCCATGCCAGGTGAACAGAACCTGGGGCATGGTCTGCGAGTTGATGTACTCCTCGATGAACTTTTCCAGCAGTTCCTCGCTCATCACATGCTTGGGGTTGTCTCTATATAGTTTGGATTTCTCCAGATAATAGCAATAATCGCATGCCAGATTGCATACCGCACCTACCGGTTTCAGCATTACATAGAGCGGTTTGGCAAAAGGTGCATAGGTTGACATGTATATTTTCTCTATTTTTATGATTTATAATTGTGCAAAAATACGTAAACCGAATGAAAAATCCTTTCTTTCTATTCGGTTTATAAGGAATATTAATACCTTTGCTGGGTGTAATTCAAAAATCGTTTCTTGCATGATTAGAATGAGTGTGAACCGCATTTTACCCTTTTTGCTCCTGCTTGTGCTCTTTACTTCTTGCAACCGCAAGTATAAGATAGAGGGCAGTTCCTCGGTAACCAGCCTTGACGGAAAGATGTTGTTCCTCAAGACGCTTCGGGACGGGCAATGGGTGAACGTCGACTCGGCAGAGGTTATCCATGGGCATTTCAAGATGAAAGGTCGGGCCGATTCCGTGATGATGGTGACTCTTTATATGGACCACGAGGGCATTATGCCTTTGGTGCTGGAAGACGGCAAAATCGTGGTTTCCATCTCCAATACTCAGTTGATTGCCAAAGGGACTCCTTTGAATGACAAACTGTACGAGTTCATAGACAAGCGCAATTCCCTGGAAGTGAAGATAGAGGAGCTGGAACGGAAAGAGGCGCGTATGGTGCTGGACGGTGCCAATCTGGATGACGTGCATGGGCAGTTGGCAAAGGAAGGCGAAGCACTTGTGAAGGAGATGAACGACTACGTCCGGCAGTTCATTGTAGATAACTTTGAGAATGTGCTGGGCCCCAGTGTATTCATGATGATGTGCAGCACACTGCCCTATCCGGTGATGACTCCGCAGATTGAGGACATCATGAGAACTGCTCCCTTGTCTTTTAAAGAGAATACTTTGGTGAAGGATTTCCTTACAAAGGCGAAGGAGAACATGCAGCTGATTGAAGAGCAGAAACGCATGAAGCAAAATGCTTCTGTAGGAGGACAGAAATAAACAGGAATGAGTTGATGATGACAAACGGGAATGCCTGAATATCTTGATAGGATATTCAGGCATTCCCGTTTGTCATTATGTCTTTATCTGTCCTGGTCTTCGTTCTTCACCATCCCTTTATACTTTTCCGGCAATGCACTCTCCACCGCCGCATAAGCCTCGTTCATGCTTGCCTTGATGTTTTCTGCCCCTTTCCCTTTGGGAGGAATAGGTTCATGGATGGTCAGTATCATCCGGTGGCGGTGTATCCACTTTCCGGTGCGTGGAAGAATCTCGAACGAGCCGTCTATAGTGACGGGCACCACTTCCAGTTGCAGTTCATCTGCCAACTGGAAAGCACCTCTCTTGAAGTACCCCATGTGTCCCGTGAAGGTACGTGCCCCTTCGGGAAATACTACCAGTGACACGCCGTCTTTCAAAGATGATTCTGCCTGCCGCATGGTGGCAAGCACCTTCTTGGGGCTGGAACGGTCGACGAAGATATGTCCTGCGCTCTCGCATGCCTTGCCGACAAACGGGATTTTGCGCAGGCTCTTCTTCATCATCCATTTGAAGTTCCGTCCCAGGAATCCGTATATCAGGAATATGTCGAAGGCACCTTGGTGATTGGGCACAAACACGTAGGAAGTACGTTTATGTATTTTCTCCCTTCCATGTACCTCCACCGGAATAAGCAGTATATAGCAGATGAGCTGTGACCAGATTTTACCGGGATAGTAACCCCAGATATGCGCTCCTCCTATCAGCGAACCGATGATGGTGACCAATGCTGTAAGGATAGTCAGTACCAATAAAATGGGCAACGCAAAGCAAACCTGATAAATAATATAAAGTATCTTCATAGGTGTCGGATTTTTTATTGCTACAAAGATATACCTTTTTCTTATTTCGTCACTCTTTCTCTCTTACTAATTTTAGTACTGTAATTTCCGGCCATGCCCCGAACCGGAACGGCAGTCCTACATAGCCGATGCCAATATTTACGTACAAAGCCCTCTTGCCTTCGTAGTACATTCCTCTCCATTCCGGATAGATAAGTTCGGCAAGGGAATGTCCGAACAAGATGCCTTGCATGGCGTGGGTGTGTCCTGCAAGCATCAGTGAAATATCCGATCGGGGCAGTACCTCGCGCCTCCAGTGGGTAGGGTTATGGCTGAGCAATATTTGGAACATTCCCTCCGTGCCCTGCATGGCTTGCGGCAAGTCTGCAAATTGGGAGAAAGGAGGCTCCCCGTCGTTTTCCACACCGATGAGGGCTATGCTGTCACCTTTGTGATGAAGGATGTCATGCTCATTGTTCAGCAGTTTCCATCCCATTGCTTTCTGCTGCCGGATTAAATAGTCCAGATTGGCGATTTCTGCTTTCGGGCTTTGCCAGTGATAGTATGAGCCATAGTCATGATTGCCGAGGATGGAGTATACTCCGTCCGGTGCATATAGTTGGGAGAGTATTTCTTGGAAACCATCCAGTTCGTGGCTCTGCTGGTTCACGAGGTCACCGGTGAAGACAATCAGGTCCGGCTTCTGTCCGTTGACTAAATCGACCAACTGTTTGATGGGTTCCGGATTGCCTTGCCAACTGCCGATGTGTATGTCCGATATTTGCACGATGCGGTAGCCGTCGAAACCTTCCGGAATATTGGCAGAACGGTATTCCACTTCTTTTGTATCGAAACGGGTGATGCCTGCCAGGGTACCGTAAAGGATATTGAAGAAGCTGACGACAGCCAAAACCAGTCCTATAGCGGTGAACGGGCTGCGGGGACAACGACGGATGATGAAGTGTGCCAGTACTCCCACCAGCGAGCAAAGCATGAATATGGTTTTTGGAAAGACAAACAGCATGATGGTAATTGCCAGTCTGCCTATGGCCTGCGTATGGTTTGACATCGCATTGTCGCCCGTAAGGAATATGAAGTAAACATAGCCTGCCGCTAATAGCAAGGTGGGAAGCCAATAAAGGCAGTGAAGGACTGCCTTTCTGGTTTTTCTTACTACATAAACCAAGTAAATGTAAAGGTCGGGGATGAGAAGGAAAAGGATGAAAACAAGAGTTACTCGGTGCATATATCTTTCAATTCTTCAATGTTCTTTTTAATATTGTCCAGATGTTTGTAAATCACTTTTTTGTAGAGAATATAGATAATTAGCGCGTCAAATACTACGAAAAGGGTAATCAGTAGGGCTTGTACGCTGGCTGGTGCCAGATGATATTCCATCACCCAATAGTTGAGGATATTGAAAAGGATAATCCAAATGGAGATGCCCATCACTTCATATCTGGTCCATTGGCGGAAGGTGGTCATACGGCGACTGACTTCGGCAACCCCCATTTCATCAATACGCGTGTCCTTGTTCCAGCGGTATGTTTTCCAGTCCCACCACATGCCTATGAGGATGCTTATAGCGATGAATCCCAGTAAAGCGACAATCTTGCCTTGCAGCTGCTCATTGAAGCCGAAGGTGGGCAGCAACAGCCATATAAGCAGAAGGGCTGCCAGACCTACCGCTCCCATTCCGATAGAGAAACGCTGTATGACTACGAGTCGTCCCAGACTTTTGCGGGTATTGGCCTTGTAGCCGGCAATCAGTTCGGTAATCTGCTGTTCGTCAGCAATCGGTTCTTTCTGCAACTGTTCATTCAGTGCGTTCCATGATTTCTTCAGTTCATCCAGTTCCATATATTTATTCCTCCTTATTCATTTTTTTCAATTTGTCCTTGATGCGGCTGAGTTTGGTGGCAACGTTTGTCAAGGTCAGCCCGGTGATTTCGGCAATTTCTTCGTAGCTTTTCTCTTCCAGATAGAGCAGTATGATGGACTTTTCCAATTGTCCCAGTCGGTTTATCATCCGGTAGAGCTGCCGTAGCATGGCTTGTGTCTCGTCGGTTTCTTCAGTCCGGTCGGCTTCCTGGGTGAGGGTGACGATTTCGGGGATGTTCTTTTCTTTGCGGATAAAGCTGATGCACGTGTTCAGTGCGATGCGGTAAATCCATGTGGAAATCTTACACTCCCGCCGGAACTTGGGAAATGCTTTCCATAAGTTGAGCACCACTTCCTGATACAGGTCGTTGAGGGTAGCATTGGGCGTGGTGTACAGATAGCACACCTTATATATCACGCGCTCATACTCCCGTACCACGGATACAAACTCTTGTTCTGCATTTTCCATCTTTTAGCTTCTTTCGAATTGCTTTTGCACTGTTAGTCGTATTGTGTGGCGATAAATCACAGTTCAAAAAGGATTATTTTAATGTGTTAATGTGCCTATATGCTAATGTGCCAATGACCTGCGGCATGGTAGCACAATATACATATAGCGCAGCCAATTGGCACATTAGCATATAGGCACATTAGCACATTATTCATATTGTAGTGGCTAAAAACTTCCGTATATTCCCTATTGGCATTCCCCGGCGGCGGGCGTAGTCTTCCAGCTGGTCTTCTCCAATCTTGCCCACTGCAAAGTATCGGGATGCGGGATGTGCCAGCATCATGCCGCAGACGGAGGAGTGAGGGTGCATGGCTCCATGTTCAGTCAGCGTGATGCCTATCTGTTTCATGCCGAGCAGTTCGTCCAGCAGGAAATTCACGGATTGGTCGGGTAGGGAGGGGTATCCCACAGCGGGGCGGATGCCTTGGTACTTCTCGACCAGCAAATCCGGAATGGACAAGGATTCGTCGGGGGCATAGCCCCAAGCCTCCTTGCGGACATATTCGTGCATCTTTTCTGTGGCGGCTTCGGCGAGGCGGTCGTTCAAGGTTTGTACAAGGAGATGTTTGTAAGGGTCGTTCTTGTAAGTCTCTTCGGCCTCTTCACTGATGGTAGAGGCGAAAAGTCCTACGATGTCGGGCGTGCCCGAAGAGAGGGGACGTACAAAATCACTCAGACAGAGAAATGGACCGCCATCGGGTTGGGGTGTCTGCTGGCGGAGCAGTGGGAAGGTTGTTCCTTCTATCAAGAGGTTATCTCCGTCTGCATTTGCCTGGCAAAGCCTGAAGATGCAATGGATGGAGATTGTTTCGTCCAGTCGGCCGAGCATTCTATTGGCTTCCTTGAAGAGCTGCATGGCTTCGGAAGCTTTGGTACGTTCCTCCTCGGGAAAGGTTGTCAGCCAAAGTGCACGGCAGGAATCGCAGCCATGGATGTTGGCTATAGCCGCAAAGCGAGGCTGGAAGCCCCAGGCATGGAAGAAATAAATCCAGTTGATGTAAGGGGTTACTTCATGAATCCGATACGAAAGCAATTCATGCCCCGGTGCCAGTATTGTCCTTTTCATCCCATTTAATCCTTAATCCCTAATCCCTAATCCTTAATTCCTAGCCTTCACTCCCCAAATCTCAGTTCCTCGCCACGATAAGCGTCGTCCACCATGCCGTCGCTATAAACGGGATGTCCGTTGGCAAAAGTCCTTTCCACTTTCCAGTTGAAGGTATGCCCTTCCAATGGGCTCCAGCCGCATTTGCTCAAAACTTTGTCGGCTGTCACTTCCCACGGGGCATCGGGGCGTACCAGCACAAGGTCTGCCCGGTAACCTTCACGGATATAGCCGCGCTCGTTGATGCGGTAAATTTGTGCGGGAGCATGGCACATTTTTTCAACGATGGTCTCGAGTGTGAATATTCCCTCATCTACCAGTTGCAGCATGCTGACAAGCGAAAACTGTATCATCGGCATGCCGGACATGGCCTTCAAGGCACCTCCTTCTTTTTCGGAGAGCAGATGGGGCGCATGGTCGGTGGCTATAACGTCTATCAGGCCGGAGTTGATGGCTGCACGCAGGGCATCGCGGTCGGCTTGCTTCTTAATGGCAGGATTGCACTTGATACGTGTGCCCAACGTGCGATAGTCACTGAGCGTGAAGAGGAGATGGGCAACGCATGCTTCGGCGGTGATATGCTTCTCGGAAAGTGAATAGTCATTGAACAGTTGCAGTTCCTTGGCTGTGGACACATGCAGAATATGCAGCCGTGCACCGGCAATCCTTGCCAGCCGTACTGCCAGCTCAGAAGATGCATAGCATGCTGCCGAGGAGCGGATGTAGGGATGCTTGCCTATGGGAATATCATTCTCTCCGGCAAACATTTCCTTATACTTGGCAATATTGTTCTTGATGGTTTCCTGGTCTTCGCAGTGGGCGGCAATCAGCATGTCTGTACCGTTGAAGATGTTCAGCAGGCTGTTCATCTTGTCTACCAGCATGTTTCCGGTACTGGAGCCCATGAATAGCTTGATACCGCAGACGCGGTGCTTGTCCAGCTTGCCGAATTCGCTGTAATTGTCGTTTGTTGCGCCGAAGTAGCAGGAATGGTTTACGATACACTTCTCGTTCAGCAAATCAAGTTTGGCGTTCAAGGCATCCAGCGTAGTGGTCACCGGATTTGTATTGGGCATATCCATGATGGAGGTCACACCACCTGCGGCAGCCGCACGGCTTTCGGTGAGGATGTCCGCTTTGTGGGTCAGCCCGGGATCGCGAAAATGTACATGGTCGTCGATGATGCCAGGCAACAGATAGCATCCGGTGGCATCTATGGTCTCGTCACAAGGGGCGGAGAGCGGTTTCCAGTTGGTCAGTACCTCTGCAATGCGCCCGTCTTCTATCACTACGGAACCTTTCACGGATTGTCCTTCGTTGACAATCGTAGCGTTATGTATCAATGTTCTTTTCATATCTTCCTAATATTATAGTAAACCCCTATCACTCTATCACCTATCACTTCATCTCCTTATCTACGGTAGGATATTTATGGAACCAACTGTTCCATTTCAACCGAATCACTCCGAATACGGCTTCACCAAAAATACTGCTGTTCATTTTGGAGGTGCCCAGTTCGCGATTGATGAAGATGACAGGCACTTCCTTTACCTTGAAGCCGCATTTGTAGGCGGTGAATTTCATTTCTATCTGGAAGGCGTATCCTTTGAAGCGGATACCGTCCAGATTGATGGTCTCCAATACCCGGCGGCGGTAACATACAAATCCGGCTGTAGTATCGTGGATGGGCAGCCCGGTGATGAAGCGTACATACTTGGAGGCAAAATAAGACATCAGTACACGTCCCATGGGCCAGTTCACTACGTTCACACCACTCACATAACGTGAACCGATGGCTACATCGGCACCCTCTTCGGAACAGGCGCGGTAGAGTCGCGGCAAGTCTTGGGGATTGTGGCTGAAGTCGGCATCCATTTCGAATACATACTCATAACCTCGTTGCAATGCCCACTTAAAGCCGGCTATGTAGGCTGTACCCAGTCCTAACTTTCCTTTGCGCTCCACCATGAAGAGGCGTTCGGGAAACTCCTGCTGCAAGGTCTTTACAATGGCAGCCGTTCCGTCGGGCGAACCGTCTTCAATGACAAGGATGTGAAAACCATGTTTCAGAGCAAAAACGGCACGGATGATATTTTCTATATTCTCCCGTTCATTGTAGGTGGGGATGATGACAATGCTGTCTGATGTTTGCATACTTATAGGTAATGGGGGTTATAACTGGGAACAAATGTAATACATTTCTTTTTTATCTGGCAGCATTTTCACACAAATCTTGATTTTGCAAAGTTCTGGCACCACGACTCTTTCATTTATGTAGCTCCTTCTAACTCCTGACTATAAGGAATGCAGGTTAAATCAAAGAACCGTATGCTTGACTTTGAACTTTAGCCTCAATCTTTAGCTATTCCCGTTTCAATCATTAACAGAAAACATTCAAACTATTAAAGAAAAACTTTCGAAGTATAAAGGATAAAGTGGGTAGATATAGGGAGAAAAAGTGCTCTTCAGTCTTGGTCTGTCTATCCCAAGCCTTGGGATAGACAGACCAAACCCTGGGATACATGTCCGCAGGCTGGGGATAAACTTTGTGTAACATAACTCCTGAATAGGGATTGTACAGGCTGTGTTATTCATAATTGGAGGAAAAGAAGTTTCATTGCCTTCCCCGATAAATAGGGCGATACAGAAAAAAGGTGAAGGATGTGCAGGCTGACAGCAGAAAGATTATTTCAGAGAACATAGTTGCCGACAGGTCAAAGCTAAAGATTATTTGTGTATTTTTGCACCGAATTTATTTCGGTAGGATACCTTATGAGAGGCAATACCGGGGGAAAAAGCGCAAAGCAATGAATATAACTGAACTGCAACAATCTTATGCTTCCCATCCCAATGTAGAGGGGGTGTGCAGGCTTCTGAAAGATAACTCTGTCCGTCACCTATATTGCGGAGGTTTATATGCCTCTGCCGCTTCTTTGTTTTCGTCTGTATTGGTTCAGCGGGCTACTTGTCCGCTCGTTTTCATTCTGGGCGATATGGAGGAAGCCGGTTATTTCTATCATGATTTGACGCAGATATTGGGGACAGAGCAGGTATTGTTTTTTCCTTCTTCGTTCCGCCGCGCCATCAAGTACGGGCAGAAGGATGCGGCAAACGAAATACTTCGTACAGAAGTGCTGAGTCGCCTGCAAAAAGGAGAAGAGGGGCTTTGCGTGGTGACCTATCCGGATGCGCTGGCCGAAAAGGTTGTCTCTCGTAAGGAACTGGGAGAGAATACACTGAAACTGCATGCAGGCGAGAGGGTGGATATGAACTTCGTGACGGACGTGTTGCGCAGCTACGGTTTTGAATATGTGGACTACGTCTACGAGCCGGGGCAGTATGCCGTTCGTGGCAGTATTATCGACGTCTTTTCCTTCTCTTCCGAATATCCCTTCCGTATAGACTTTTTCGGCGATGAGGTGGAAAGCGTCCGTACCTTCGAGGTGGAAACACAGCTCTCGAAGGAGAAGAAAGAAAGCATCGTGATAGTTCCCGACTTGAGCCATAGCCTGGAAAAAAAAGGAAGCGGCGGCATGGTGTCGTTCCTCGATTTCCTTCCGTCGGACAGCTTGCTTGCCATGCGCGACTTTCTCTGGTTGCGCGAACGCATCCAGACCGTGCACGACGAATCGCTCACCCCACAGGCCATCGCCGCCCGTGAGTCGGAGGAGAATGGAGCCATCACGCTGGAAGGCAAGCTGATTGATGGTGGCGAGTTCACCCTGCGCGCCCTCGATTTCCGCCGGATGGAGTTCGGCAACAAGCCCACCGGAACGCCGGATGCTACCGTTTCGTTCCATACTACGGTACAGCCTATCTTCCATAAAAACTTCGACATGGTGGCAGAGAGTTTCCGCGAATACCTCTCCCGTCACTACACCATCTACATATGCAGCGACAGCCTGAAACAGACCGACCGCATCCGTGCCATCTTTGAGGACCGTGGAGACAACATATCCTTTACCGCCGTGGAACGGACGCTGCACGAAGGCTTTGCCGACGACACTTTGCGTATCTGCGTCTTTACCGACCATCAGCTGTTCGACCGCTTTCACAAGTATAACTTGAAGAGCGACAAGGCACGCAGCGGCAAGGTGGCCTTGAGCCTGAAGGAGCTGAACCAATTCACCCCCGGCGACTATGTGGTGCATACCGACCACGGTGTGGGGCGTTTTGCCGGACTGGTACGTATCCCCAACGGTGACACCACGCAGGAGGTGATGAAGATTGTCTATCAGAACGAAGATGTGGTGTTTGTCTCCATCCACTCTCTGCACAAGGTTTCCAAGTACAAGGGAAAGGAGGGTGAAGCGCCCCGCCTCAACAAGCTCGGCACCGGAGCCTGGGAGAAGCTGAAAGACCGCACCAAGACGAAGATAAAGGATATTGCCCGCGACTTGATAAAACTCTACTCGCAACGCCGCGAGGAGAAGGGGTTCCAATACAGTCCCGACAGCTTCCTGCAACGGGAGTTGGAAGCCTCCTTCATCTATGAGGATACCCCCGACCAAAGCAAGGCTACTTCCGACGTGAAGGCCGACATGGAGAGTGCCCGTCCGATGGACCGCCTGGTGTGCGGTGACGTGGGCTTCGGCAAGACGGAGGTGGCTGTTCGTGCCGCTTTCAAGGCTGTGGCGGACAATAAGCAGGTGGCTGTACTGGTGCCCACTACCGTACTTGCCTATCAGCATTTCCAGACCTTCAAGGAGCGCTTGAAAGGCTTGCCTTGCCGGGTGGAGTATCTGAGTCGTGCCCGCACCGCTGTTCAGGCAAAGGCTGTAGTGAAAGGGCTTGCCGAAGGGGAAGTGAATATTCTTATCGGTACCCACCGTATCCTGGGAAAAGACGTTAAGTTCAAAGACCTTGGTTTGTTGATTATTGATGAGGAGCAGAAGTTCGGCGTCTCCGTCAAGGAGAAACTCCGCCAATTGAAGGTGAATGTGGATACGCTGACCATGACGGCTACACCCATTCCCCGTACCTTGCAGTTTTCGCTGATGGGTGCGCGCGACTTGAGCGTCATCCAGACACCGCCGCCTAACCGCTATCCCATCCAGACGGAAGTGCACACTTTCAACGAGGAAATCATTGCCGACGCCGTCAATTTTGAGATGAGCCGTAACGGGCAGGTATTCTTCGTGAATAACCGTATTTCCAATCTGGTTGAGTTGAAGGCCATGATAGAGCGGCACATTCCCGACTGCCGTGTCTGTATCGGACACGGACAGATGGAGCCTGCCGAACTGGAGAAGATAATCTTTGATTTCGTCAATTACGATTACGACGTGCTGCTTGCCACTACCATCATCGAAAGTGGCATCGACATACCCAATGCCAATACCATTATTATCAACCAGGCGCAGAACTTCGGCCTCAGTGACTTGCACCAGATGCGCGGACGTGTGGGGCGGAGCAATAAAAAAGCTTTCTGTTACCTGCTGGCACCGCCTTTGTCCTCCCTTACTCCCGAAGCAAAACGACGCCTGCAAGCCATCGAGAACTTCTCCGACCTGGGCAGTGGCATCCACATTGCCATGCAGGACCTTGACATCCGTGGCGCAGGCAATATGCTCGGTGCCGAACAGAGTGGTTTCATTGCCGACCTAGGCTACGAGACGTATCAAAAGATTCTTTCCGAAGCTGTGCACGAACTGAAGACCGACGAGTTTGCCGACCTTTATGCCGAAGCACTGAAAGCAGACGGAGGCGTCATCAGTGGAGAACAGTTTGTCGACGAATGCCAGGTGGAAAGCGACCTCGAACTTCTGTTGCCTGCCGATTACGTGACTGGCAGCAGCGAGCGTATGTTGCTCTATCGCGAGTTGGACGGATTGACACTCGACAAGGATGTGGATGCTTTCCGTTCCCGCCTCGAAGACCGCTTCGGCCCGATTCCTCCCGAAACGGAAGAACTGCTGCGCATCGTTCCCTTGCGACGCCTGGCTGCCCGGCTCGGTGTAGAAAAGGTCTTTCTGAAAGGGGGACGCATGTCTCTATTTTTTGTTTCCAATCCGGATAGCCCGTACTATCAGAGCCAGGCTTTCGGCAAAGTCATTGCCTACATGATGAAGTACACCCGCCGTTGCGACCTGCGCGAGCAGAACAACAAACGGAGTATGCTGGTGAAGGATGTCAGGACGGTGGAAGAAGCTGTCTGTGTGTTGCAGGAGGTAGTGGCAATGCAGGTGGAGGAGTGAACAGGTATCGGAAAGAAAGACTACTGCATATTTGTTTTATTGGAATATTCTTTTTTACTTTGTATAAACCAAAAAATGTCGTATGAGATCCTTAAATGAATATATCGAAATAATAAGGAAATGTAGTGACGTGCTACGTTCATATTTTGGGGTTACTTCTTTGCGTATCTTTGGTTCTGTAGCCCGTAATGAACAAAAAGAGGATAGCGATGTGGATGTTTGTGTAGATATGAAGCCTAATTTGTTTTTGCATGTAGAACTAAAGAAGTTTTTAGAGGAACAATTTGGCTGTCCGGTAGATGTTGTTCGCTTCCATAAAAATATGAATGATTTTCTCAGACGACAGATAGAAAAAGATGGAATCCTTATCTCCCTATAAAAGAGAAGTAGCTTTGGGTATTCTGAAGCAGATTGAGCAGGCGATTATACGTTTGCAGGAAAGAACTGTGAATATCCATAGTGTGGATGACTTTCTTTTGTCTCCTGCTGGCATGGAAAAGTTGGATGCGGTTTGTATGTTACTCATTGCAATAGGGGAGAGCTTGAAAGGCTTTGATAAAGTAACAGAGAAAAAGGTCTTAATCAATTATCCTCGGATACCTTGGAGTAATGTAATGGGAGTCCGGGATATTATAGCCCATCATTATTTTAATATTGATGCAGAAGAAATATTCGGTATTGTCCACGGTGAGTTATCTTCTCTTTTGGAGGCTATTCGTTATTTAATTCAAGAATTATCTTGCTCTGTCATCACATCTGGTACAAATGAAGTCTATAAGGATAAATTGAATGCTGTGGAGTGGAAGAAAAAATGTGAGGAGATTAAAAGAAGGGATAACTATCGTTGTGTAAATTGTCAGAATCAAGTTCTAATTGAATTGGATGGAATAGATGACTTGGAGAGATATTTAGGCGAAATAGAATTAAAAAACTTTGGAATAATTAAAAATGTTTTTCAGCAAAGAGAAAATATATTTAATGATAGAACTGGATTAACTGTACACGAAGAACATGAGTTGATAACAAAAGAAAAACGTAGTTCCTTAGATGATTATGGCTTGTTTCTTTATGAAATGAAGAAAAACATTCCATGTCCTTTTGCTCCTCTTGAAAAACGTGTATTAATATCAACTAAAGAAATAGAGTCTTTGGGAGAATTTGTGAATCAGCTGTATGTTGTAAAAATTCCAGTTTATTATGGTGGGAAAGATTATAAATTAAAAAGTGATAATATCGTAACATTGCAATTTAATGAATTGAGTGATACTGGTAATAGATGTTTCCTTTATCGTTGCTTTGCTTGGTATTATCCCGGTTCATACCTTGGCCAAGGGATACTTGCTTATAATCAATATTCCATTATTTTTCCTTTATACTCATTAGACTTTAAACAATCATTGGATGTCCATCATAAAGTATATAGAAAAAAGAATGGACAGATAATTGAACCGTGGGAGTATGATGATAAGGATTTAGAGACTCTTTGCCATAGTTGTCATTTGAAAAAGCATAAACTCCCAATCTATGTCATTAATGAATAGTTTTATGGAGTTAGAGATTCCTTTGAATTTTTCTATATTTGATGCAGTTAGAATATATTTAACTGGCTATTAGTAGATTGGGAAGAACTCACACGAGAACGGGCAACGGATAAGAAATTGGAAAGTGTTTAGAACCACTATATTTCTCAATACTGTCAAATAACTCTTAATCTGAGGCAAAAATAAGTAATTCAAACGGAAGAACCAAGAGTGCAAGCGGTAAAAACGAAAAAAAGTAATTACTTCATGAAAGACTTAATCGGAACTATTCGAGGAAAGGGTATTAGAGGGAGAATGGGAGGTAAGTAACTGTAAATGAGTGTGATTATCGCTATATTTCGGTGGTTTGCACAGAGGGGTAAATTAGAATTTCAGAACTACTGTTTTATCTCACACACCCGTTTTTGTAGAAATCATACCATTTGTCAATCTGCTCGGGGTTGTCGGCTCCCAGTAACAGAAGCATCTCACGGGTAAATTCCAAGTGTCCTACACCGTTTGCCGTAACGATGTTCTTATCACTGACAGCTTGTGCTTCCACATAATTTTCTACGTTAGTATAAACTGTACACCCCATTTTTTGAGTTGGTCAATACCGTTGCCCGTATGCTTTACATGGTTCAGAAAACCGTGCGAACACAAGAACGAAGCACCGTTGCATATCGCCCCGACGATTTTGTCTTTATCCAAAGCCTCTTTTACCAATGGGGCGACAAGTTCCGCTTCGGGAGAATCCCAACGGTTGCCGCCGATAAGCACCAAGGCTGCATAGTCTTTCGGCATATTCTCAAAAGAATAATCGGGCAAAGTTCTGAAACCGCCGATAGGACGGACAGTGTCCAATGTCGGTGCAACGGTATGCACTTCGTACTTGATTTCACCATCCGGTATCACGGCCACATGAAGGGCCGTGGAGAGAAAAGCCCCCCAGTCTGCGTACCCATTTAACAAGACAAATAAAACTTTCTGTTTCATTGATGTATCTATCTTCTTAGTTTAATAACTTCGCCGCAAGTTTGTAGGTAAAGAGAATTCGGGGATTGGACAACTCCCATCGCTGAACCTCATCCCGTATCAATTCTGCGTGCTCCTTGCTTATGTCCCTCAAGGCATTTCCCACGGATTTCCTTAAATACTTGCTTTCATGTGCCTTGTGCTTACCGATCAACGCAATGGCAATTGACGGATTCTCCTTGAAGAACGGACGAGTTGTCCAAATCCTCAACCCTTCAGTTACGGCACGGATAACATTCGGATTGTCGTCATTCAGCCACTCTTCGATGAGCGGTAAAGACGCTTCATATCCTCTATACTTGCAAACTTCATCGAAAGCCATTGCAAGCATTTCCTGTACACGCCAATTCTTGTCTATACTGACCGTCTCTTTCAGAAAACAAAGAGCATTATTATTCTCTGTTGCCAATCTACCCAATAGCGTTGTCGCCAGCATCCTGAATTGGTAGGCTTCATGCCTGAACAGTTCGAGGGCAAGTTCAAAAAATTGTTTCCTCGGGTATGCGGAAAGGATTTCATTAGCCCCATCAAGGATGTGGTGAAAACCATGCTCTATTTGCCCTATCTTGTTTAATAAGTTATCGATATTCATTTGTTGAGTGTAAAATTCTTCATTCTTCCATTTTTCTTATCGGGTGCCGGATCACAGTCCTTCGCTTTTCGGGAGCGACTTTCCGGGCGTCACTGAGATAGATTTCATGATGCATGCGCTTATCCGTAATGTCGAGGACGTAGCCCCGGCTCTTCATGTATTCGTGCATAAGTGCGACAGTAACCGGCTCGTCATCATAAGAACCGACATGCATGCATTGGACGCATAAGCCCTCATCACAGGAGAGAAACTCAACCTTGGCAAAATCGGTTTTCTTTTTCTTCGTTGCTTCCCGGATTGCCCACTCGAAATCTGCTTTTGTCACAAAGTCCGGAAGACGGATGACCGATATCCACTTGAAGCTTTCCTTTCGGGCATAGTCGATCCCTTTTACGCCATCCTGCCACCAGAAGCCTTCGAGCGGCGGCACGACATAATCGAAATACCCTTCGATCCGATGATCGCCTTTTTGGCTCATTTTGATGGTAAACGCGATTCCATACAAAAGCCCGATCGACTGTTTGTATTCTCCCTCCTCTGCATTCGGGTCTCCCTGTCCTCGAACGGCTATGTAGTTCATGCTTGGCACGGTAATGATACCGGGCTTGCTGGGGGGCATATAGAATTCCCTGTATTCTTTTTTGTAGTCAAAAGCCATTGGTTTATTCCTCCATCTTATCTATTTGTTGCTTGTTTTGATATGCATCCTTATCTTCCTCATCGCCCAGTCGTAATGGCTTGCCGTTGTCGAAACACAGTAAGCACCGAGTGTGGAAGTGGAAGTGGAAGTGCCAGGCCAATCGAACGCCCCCTTGACAAAGAGTTCATCGTTGGAGAATTGCCCTATCAGAGTCATTACCTCCTTGTGACTCTCTTTTAAGTTCGCTTTTGCTTGTGTCAATGGCGTGCTTTGATGCTTCTTCCAAAACTCCACGTTCATTGCCGGGTATGTGTTCCAGTTGTACGGTTCGGGCAGGACGGTTTTGTACCCGCCGTCAAGCTTGGCTTTTATCCACCTTAGTAGCAGTTGATGCCACTCGTACAGATGTACAAGCACATCACGCAGGTTCCTGTCCCTGCTCCAATGTGTTTCTTTCCCGGCCGTTGCCATTTCGTCGGCAAAGGCTGCCTTCTGCCGTTCTTCGCTCATACTGTCGATGAGTTTCCACATCTTGTCGAATTGTCCGTTGGCAGATGTTATCAAATCCCCTTTTGTCGTTGCTCTTGCCATAGTCGTTATTATTTATCATAGAGTTCCTTGCTAAAACTCCGGCAATGCCCGTTGGGGGCTTCAAAAGTCAGCAATTCGCCGTATAGCTCTTCTCTGATGTTGCCGATGATCTTCACATTTTTGCTTCTCAACTCATCCCGGACAAGTTCGATATCCTCCGCCTCCAACATAATCCTTGTCTTGCCGGCAACAACTTCACCTTTTCTCTCCGGTTCTTTTCAGGATGGCAAACGATGTCTCGCCCAAATCGAACTCTATCCGGTCGCCATCAATGGCTTTTATCTCAAACCCTATATTGCGATAGAATTTTTTCGACCGTTGCAAATCACTGACATAAATCCAACAGGCATATATTTTTTAATCTTCATTCTTATCGTGTTCTTTTTCCGTACTCCGTGCAAACCTTGTCGTGCAATGAGACAATGCCGCCACATTCCGTGCAGGTGTATCGAGCGGGGTGTGTTTCCATGAAATGAAATAAAATACCCCGTTTCCCTTTACAATCTCACTATTTTCGACCGGACTTTCCTTGTAACGGCTGTTGTAACTTCTTTCGAGGTTTCTTATAAGTCTACAAGGGAAGTCGCCACACTGATAGTAATAAGTAATCTCTTTCAGCAGCACGCAGTCCTTTATCCTGCCTTGCGACAATGTTCCGGTCTCCCTTTGCCTTCCCGCGTACAGCCGACGCAAGTTTTTTGCGTTTTCCGTGTATGACAATGCTTATGGCAGACCATACAGTTCATACCGCAGGGAGCGAGCATTTCTATGTCAATGCAGTCAATTCGCATATCTCTTTCCCCATTTATTCTATGCTGCAAAAATAATAATTTTCTTTGTACCGTCGTGCTTTTATTGTTCTATTAATTCCTGTATCTCGTTAAGATGCAACTCAATATGTCCCAAATATCCATCAATCACTTGGCGAAGAGTTACAGCAATACCCTCGAAATTCTGCCATGAATTTTCAAGCTTAGTATGGTCAACCGATTTTATCACTTGAATCATGTGCAGATTGTAATACTTCTACAACTGAATCGTAATATTCCAATCAGCATTTTGATAATCCTGTAAAGCGATCCACAAGTCATTATCCTGTTGATAATCGGGAAAGTCAAGTTTATCGTTGTACTGTAATCGAACCACGCGTTGGTGATTATTTGCAGCAGAATCAACCAAATGACCCAGTATCTGTTTGATAGTCCTGTTTTGTTTATTCCTCTTTTTTGTAATTGTATCAACTGGTAAATCAATCAATTTTTGCTCCCAAGTATCAATATACCGTAGAATCCCATTTGTAACATTTGAAAAATCCATTTTTATTATTTGTTTTATTGAGTCAAAAACAGTAAAACATTCAACTCCTCAACGTCAGGCAAATCAGATGAGTTTGTACTTTACTCTTTGCGATGATTATTAGAATCGTCTTCATCCTAATTTCGTTGCACTTCGGTTTCTTTGCATACGAGACAACATGAGCTAGGCACAGTTTTCACCTTATATCCAATTCGCTTGATTAAAAATCACAAATCTTTTAGCAGACCATTCTCATCGTATTCGAACATAGGCCCCCACACCACCTCCCAATAATACCCGTCAAGATCGGAGAAGTAGGCATGATAACCGCCCCAGAAAGTTTCCGCGGGTTCTTTCGCGATTCTGCCTCCTGCTTTGCATACTTTTTCTATAACCACATCCACCTCTTCACGTCTTTCCACATTGTAGGCGAGTGTAATTCCCGCAAAGCCCTCGGCAATTTTCGGTGGATTCGTTTCACTGATGTCTTTGGCGAGCAGCCCCAGCGGATAAAGCTCAAACTTCGTACCTGGTGTATTGAAGAATATAACCTGTGGTTCATCTCCTTTCTCGCAGGTTTCGAAACCGAGTCCATCACGATAAAATCTTATTGCAAGGCTCATGTTGCGGACACCAAGGCAAATACAAGTAATTTTATTCATATTCACATGATATTTTAGTTATTGTGTGTCGAATCTATACTCCTGGAGTTAACAGTATTTCACTTGTTTATCCGTATATCAGGATCGAAACTGTAGTTTCGCTTGCCCTCTATAACCGTGGCTTGCAGAAATAGTGCCCTGAAACGGTCGAATGTGTTTCTTGCGACGCCGTACCTCCCGCATATCATGGCGATCGTCCGCCCGTCATTTAACAAGCCGGCTATTTCTTCTCCCGCGTCGATCAGGCGTTGGAGCTTGGTATAGCTTCCCCTCCTGCGACCCAGTATGACGCCTTGTTCCCGTCGTGCCGCCAGGGCCTCTTTGGTGCGGGCGGATATGAGGTTTCGCTCGATCTCGGCCACCAGGCCGAACGCAAAGCATAACACCTTGCTGTTGATGGTATCGTCAAAAGAATAGCGATCCTTGGTACTGTACAGGAACACGCCTTTTTCGAGCAGTTCCCCCACGATCGTCATAATATCGGTAAGCGTGCGGCTTAACCTGGAAAGTTCTGTCACGATCAACGTGTCCCCGGCTTTTAACCGCTTTACCGTTGCCCCGAGTTTCCGGTCGCGTCTTTTCTTGCTGCCGCTCACGACTTCCGTGACCCAGCAATCCACCACCATGTTTCTACTACCGGCAAATCTCGTGATCTCGTGTCGTTGGTTAGTCAGCGTCTGCCTTCCCGTGCTGACCCTTAAATAAGCTACTACCATAGTCGGAAAAATTAAAAAAGCACGAAATTGCCTTTTCCCGACAATTAAAAGGTATAATCACTCTATTTATTTGCACGATAAATCGTTCGTTTTCAGGGGCAAAGATATTGTATTTATTTCAACTAGACAAGCATTTCGTGCAAAATATTGAATAATAGAACATTAAAAGACGGGATTAGCTTTAGAAAGTATTTCGAATCAATAAAATAATAATTTCACTAAAAAACGAAGGATAAAAAGTGAATCACTGCTTGTTTTCGCGTGCTTGCAATTTAATAATGTAATGTACCGGGGTGGCTGTTTCCTGCACATGCCTCCCGGTACGGATAAAACAGAATATATGAGAAAAAGCTTACTCGTCTTGCCGTTTCTGTTGCTGCTGTCCGCCGGTTTCTCGGTGGCCCAGGAGCCACTACCGCGTGACACCGCCGCTGTGAAGGTCTATTTCCGGCAGGGACAGGCCACGCTGGATTCCACGTTCCGGGACAACGGTTCCCGCCTGGACTCGTTCTCCCGCCGTCTGGCCTCGTTTCGGGGTGATACCACCTTCCAGATTCGATCGGTTCGCGTCGTTTCCGGAGCTTCCCCGGAGGGTTCCTCCAAAATCAACAGGAGTTTGTCGGAACGGCGTGCCGCGGCCATCCGCTCCTATCTCGAAAAGCGGGTTTCCCTGGATGGTCACGCCTTTGAGGTCGAATCTCCCGGCGTGGACTGGGAGGGCCTCGCCTCCCTGGTCGAATCCTCCGATATGTCCTACCGGGACGAAGTGCTGGAGATACTGTATCATACTCCCGAGTTCGTTATCCGTGAGGGCAAGGTCGTGGATAGCCGCCAGCGTCAGCTGGGCATGCTGCACGGCGGCGAGCCGTGGCGTTACATGGAAGAGCGCTTCTTCCCGGAACTGCGCGCCTCGGGAGTGCTCGTCGTCGTTGAAACCGGGCGGGAGGATACTTCCAGCCCTGAACCGGTCGCCCCGCCGCGCGATACCGTTGTCGTAGAGCACCGGGACACGGTGGAGGTCATCCGACGCGACACGATGGATGTACTTTGCCCTGTTGTCCCGGCCCGCAAACCCTTCTACATGTCGCTGAAAACAAACTTGCTCTACGACGTGGCCCTGGTGCCGAATATCGGAGCGGAGTTCTACCTGGGCCGCGGCTGGTCGCTGGGCGGTAATTGGATGTACGCCTGGTGGAACAGCAAGAAGCGTCATAATTACTGGCGCCTCTACGGCGGGGAGCTGGAGATCCGCAAATACTTCGGTCGTCGCGCGGCAGAAAAACCGCTTACCGGGCATCACCTGGGACTCTACGGGCAGCTGTTCACGTACGACTTCGAGCTCGGGGGTACGGGTTACATGGGCGGCAAACCGGGCGGCACGCTTTGGGAGAAGATGAACTACGCTGTGGGTCTGGAATACGGCTACTCGCTGCCCGTCGCCCGTCGCCTGAACCTGGATTTCGTCATCGGCTTGGGCTACTGGGGCGGCGAATACCATACATACGACCCCGTCGACGATCATTATGTCTGGAAAGAGACCAGGCAGCGCCACTGGTTCGGGCCCACGAAAGCGGAAATCTCCCTCGTGTGGCTGATCGGCCGGGGTAATTACAACGAAAAGAAAGGAGGCAAGCGATGAAAAAGATATTCCATACGGTGACAATGGCGGCACTCCTTGTCGCCGCGACATCCTGCGAGCACAAGGAGCTGTGCCTCGACCACGCGCACGCGGTGGAGGTGGAGGTGGTCTTCGACTGGCGTAACGCTCCCAACGCCGCCCCGGCTTCCATGTCGCTCTACCTGTTCCCGGGTGACGGCGAGGCGTTGCGTTATGATTTCACGGGTCGCGACGGCGGCACCATCCGCGTTCCTATCGGAAAGTACGAGGCGCTGTGCCTGAACTCCGACACCGAAAATATCGTTTACCGGAACACGGAACGCAAGGGTACTTTCGAGGTGACGACCCAGACGAGCCCGCTGCTGGGGGGCCTTTCCGCCCTGGGCGTGCGCTCCGAGGGTGCCCCGAGGGCTGACGGGGCTGGAGACGAGCGCGTCGCGCTGTCCCCGGATATGCTTTGGAGCGACCACGCGGAAAGCATCGAGCTGAAACATGTCCCGGTTCGGCAGAGGATCACGCTTTACCCGGAACAGTCGGTTTGCAGGTACACGGTCGAGATCCGCAACGTCGAGAACCTGAAATATGTCTTTGGTGTCAGCGGTTCGATCTCAGGCCTCGCGGGAGGCCTGTTGCCCGGCACGGGGCCGGATGCCCTCACGTGGGATCGTGTCACGATCCCGTTCGACGCTGCTGTCGGCGAGGGTGAAAACGGGGAAAAGAGTGTCGTCACGGGCGCTCTGCTCACCTTCGGCCATTCCCTCGAGGTGGATAAGGCGCACCAGCTGACCGTTTACGCCGTCCTCTCCGACGGGAGCAAATGGTATTACACCCACGACGTGACGGGGCAGATCCACTCGGCGCCGGATCCCCGTAACGTGCATATCGTGCTGGACGGGCTTCCGTTGCCCAAGCCCATCACCAACGGCGGCGGTTTCCAGCCCGAGGTGGAGCCGTGGAAGCCCGTGGAGATAGATTTAAAAATGTGATGATCGTCCATGTTATGGACAGAAAGATGTCATATCATTTATTGTTTAACCCTTTTATATTTTTTAAAATGAAACAGAAACTGTTTTTCATTGCCGTGGCCGCCATGGGCATGGCATCGTGCTCGCAGGACGAATCCACGGGCATCAACAATGGCAACGCGATCGACTTCCGCGCCGCGTTGGGAACCCGTGCCGTTGAAACGACGACGGCCAACCTTGACAAGATCGTCGTGACGGCCATCGACAAGAACGACGCCAACTACTTCACCGACGCGGAGTTCACGAAGAACGATGCTTTCTTCACCTCCACTCCCGCCTATTACTGGCCTGGCGACGGCAGCGACCTCTCGTTCTACGCTTACTCGCCGGCAGTCTCGGATCTGGGCGCTACCGTGACGATCAACTCGACGACCAAGACGCTCGCCGATTTCTCGCCCGCCTCGGCGATCGCCGACCAGAAGGACTTCGTGACCGCCAACGCTACCGGTAACAAAACCAACGAGTCGACAGGTGTCGCCCTGCTGTTCAAACACCAGCTTTCCCAGGTCGAGATCAAGGCCAAGAACGGTAACGAGGGATACGTTTACAAGGTGACCGGCGTGCGTATCGGGCAGCCCGTTTCGAAGGGAACGTTCGATTTCGGCACTTCCGGCTGGACGCTCACGCAGGACAAGACAAACTACCTGGCGGAGTATGACCAGGCAATCACCCTGGGAGCCGACGCGCAGGGCCTTATGGGGGATGGAGGCAACGCCATGCTGCTTCCGCAGCAGCTCGTTGCCTGGACTCCCGACACGGACATGCCCAACGCGAACAAGGGCGCTTACCTTGCCGTGAAGGTGAACATCACGACCAAGGACGGGGCCCGTGTATATCCGGCAGAATCTGTCGGCGAGTATGATTGGGCCGCCGTGGCTGTCGGCACGAACTGGCAGGCCGGTAAGAAGTATATCTACACGCTTGACTTCTCGGAGGGTGCCGGTAAGGTCGATCCGGAGAAAGAACAACCTGAAGATCCTACCGTTGACCCGTTCGATCCGGGCGAGGATATCCTGGGCAGCCCCATCAAGTTCACCGTGGAGGTTAGCGAGTGGGAAGACGCCGGCGCGCAGGATATAACCATGTAACCAACCCTCCGGTCGCGCGACGGCCGGGCAAACGGGCCGGAAGGGGTTGAACCGGGTAAACGTGTCGTAGGTGAAGAGGCACACGCGCGACACGTTCCGGGGGGAGAGCCGCGAGAGGGCTTTCCCTGTCCCCTTCCGGTCACTAAAGGCAATTTTCGCCTGAACAAAAAAACAGGATATAAAAAACAGGGCCATGAACAAGCAGGAGCTGATAAAAGCGGTAGCCGCCGCGAGCGGGTTGTGCGTCGTGGATGCCTCGAAAGCCATGAGCGCTTTCGAGAATATTTTGGAGGACTGTATGGCGCGAGGGGAAATACTCTCGTGGTCTGGCGTGGGCGCCTTCTGCGTGCGGGAACACAAGGCTCGCCCGGGACGCAACCCGTTCACGGGGTTGGGGATGAGGATTCCGGCCCGTAAGGTCGTGAAATTTTCCCCGGGAAAGTCCTTGCGCGAGGCTGTCATGAAGAAAGGAATCCACGGGAGGCGTGCTCGATGCACCGATAAGGAAACATGATATAAATGACTAAATGACATGAATATGGATCTAAAAAAGAATTTATGCCGGGGGCTCGGGAACCGGAGCCTGCCGGTATTGTTTTCGGTTCTCCTGTTCGCCTCGTGCCAGGACGACCTGCAAACGAGTGTACACACGGGGCCCGGCATCCGCTTCTCGGTTTCCGACGGGGCGGGATGGCGTGCCACGCGAGCCGAGGGTAGCCCGGCAGAAGAGACGACCCCGAGGGATTCCCTCCTGGGGGTGCTGCCCCTGCAGGCCGCGGACGGCGGCCAGGAGTTGTACCTGCACGCCATGATTTCCGACAATACCGCCAACGCCCTTGCGGATGACGAACGGATCGGCACCCGTTCCGCTCCCGTGAAGGACATGGAGACCTACGGGAATTTCGGGGTCTTGGCCTACCTCTACACGGGGGCGTGGGACGGCAGCGCCACGCCCGGTTTCATGTACAACACAGAGGTGCGCGGCCAGGACGGCGTGTGGTCGCCCGCGGCGGATCACAACTGGCCGGGCGAGGGGCAGAAACTCCGTTTCTTCGCTTATGCGCCCTACAACACTCCGGGGATTGAGCTACCCGCACAGCATGAGGCGGGGTACCCCGGCTTAACCTATACTGTTCCCGAAAAGGTACAAGACCAGAAAGACCTGCTCGTGGCCGCTTCCGGGGAGATGGCGGGCGACCACAACGCCACGGCCCCGCTGACCTTCAGCCACGCCCTGACCGCCGTCCGGTTCGTTGTCGGTGACGACATGCAAAAAGGAAGTGTGACGAAAATAGCCCTCCGCGGCGTGTACGGCAAGGCCGTTTATGATATGGACGGAGACTCGTGGAGTGCTTTCGAGGAAACGAAAGATTTCTCGCAGACGCTTGATAAAAAAGTGGACGGCCAGCCCGGGAATGAGATCACCTCCGGGGAGGGCACTTTCATGATGATCCCGCAGCAGCTGCCCCAGGGCGCGGAGATCGAGGTGGTCTTTACCGATGACCTGACGGGAACCGAGCGGACGCTGAAAGCCGACATCGCCGGGGCGACATGGCCCCAGGGCAAGACCGTCACTTACCGGATTTCCACCTCGAGCATCCTCGTCGTGCCGATTTTCGAGGTGACTGCTCCCGAGGCTTTCACCTATCAAGGAGGTACCAGCGAGTACTCGGTGACCAGCTATCTCGCCGTCTCCCGTGAAGGCGATGCAACGCAGGGTGTGCCGCTGGCGTGGACGGCCGAGTTCGTCGAGGATGACGGTAGCGGGGGCTACAACGTGATCGACCGTCCTGAATGGCTCACTGCTTTCACCGCGAGCGGTAACGGTGGCACGTCTGCCACGATGCTATCTGCCACGATCGCGGCCCAGCAGGGCGTTACCTCCAACCCGCATAACGAGGTGTTGCGGGCGGCAGCTCCCGTGAGCGGTACCTACGACCTCTCGACCAAGGGCGGCACCGAACCTGTGAACACGGCAAACTGCTACGTTATCAACGCCCCCGGTACATACAGCTTGCCGCTGGTTTATGGCAACGCCGTCAAGAACGGGGCGGCCAACACCTCGGCCTATATCCCGTCGGTCATCGACATCCCGGATGAGGAAGAGCGTTACTTGACACACTTCGTAAACCATCTCGATTCGGTTATCACCGATCCGTATATCTACAACAACGCGAACTGCACGCCCGCCAATGCCACGTTGGTATGGCAGGACGAGCCGGAACTGGTGACGAACGTCCGCCTTTCGCCTGACAAGCGCGGCTTGCTTTTCGACGTGCCGCAGGAATCGATCAAGCAGGGAAACGCCATCGTCGCCGTGCGTGACGCCGCCAACACCATCATGTGGAGCTGGCATATATGGGTGACGGATTTCGTGCCGGGACTCCCCCCGACCGTGGAGGAGCGTTACGATCCCCGGAAGACCCAGCGCGACAAGGTCGTGACCAATTACCAAGGGGTGCAATATACCTTTATGGGAAACTGTATCGGCTATTGTTATGAAGGCATCACCACCTACGATGCCCGCAGCGTGAAGGTGCGCTTTACACAGGCGGAAACCGGTGCTATAAAGGTCATAACGCTCATACAAACGCCTGCAGTCGTAAATCCCGGCAATGCGCCCTATTATCAGTTCGGCCGCAAGGATCCGATGCTGCCCGGTATGCTCGACGCTTCTGGTTCCTCTGTCGATAAGAGTTGCTATTCCGACGGCTACGCGTTTAAACTCTCGAATGACCGAAGCACCATCGGCGGTTGCATCCAGAACCCGCATGTATTTTATAGCGTGGGTAGACAGCATTGGTTGATCTCCGATTCCGATGGCGATGCTATTCATTATTACAACCTTTGGAGTGCCGACAACATGGAGTATAATGTGCATAACGACAATGCGGTGGTCAAGACGATTTACGATCCCTCGCCCGTCGGCTACCATCTGCCTGCGTCGAACGCCTTCACGGGATTTACGTTTGATGGCACGCACAGAAGCGGCTACGACAAGATTAATACTCCCTATCGCGACGACACGGAGGCTACCTATAATTTTGGTATGGAGTTGTATTGTAACAAAATGATGGGCCAGGGAAGTTACGACACTGCGGGCGGTACAGTCTTCTTTTCGTTTGCGGGTCAACGCCCCTATTACAGAGGCATGCCTCTTATGTGCGGTATGGATGGTACCTACTGGAAGGCCGTATATGCTACTAACACTGTCATCCGCCGGCCTTATATAGTTGCCCCGGAAAACACCTACAGCAACGCCAGCGCCTACTTGGTGCAACCCGTTAGGGAATGAGCGTGCGGGAGATGCTTAAAATAGTGAGACTCCAGCGATGACAACCGTTCATGCAACGTGTCATTGCTGTTTCAATCCTAAGAAAATCTAAATCGCAGGCGGCGGATGGGATAACACCCGCCCGCCGCTTTGCTTTTAAATTATCAGTCAATTCATCTATAACGATTCAAAGCCATGGAAATGACAGGATTTACACAAAAACTCCAGAAAGAGATCGAGCGTAAGATCGTCCAGATAGAGACCTCCGATCACAGTATACTGAACAAGTCTATCGAGGCATCACGTGTTTTGGGTGACGCGTTCAAGCGTCTGAAAGAGTTCATCATCTCTTACGAGTTCGCCAGCGAGGAGGAAGAAATCTTGTTTTTCAAGGAGATAAAACCCCGCCTGTTTTCCCGGTTAATCTATTACCGGAAGATTTACAATATCGAGATGAACCGTCCGGTGGGGAGTATCGAATCGCAGAAGGAGTACCTCCTGACGGAGATGGATGATCTGGGTCGGTACACCCGCAAACGGCTTGACTTTATCCGTTATTACCGCAGCGGCGCCACACACCTGGACAGCCTCTATTTCCTGCGCGGGCAGACCGACACGGAGCAATACCTGGAAACCTTCTACTATGAACTCGACCCGCAGTTTTCGACAAACGCGGATTTCAAGGTGGCGAAAATCCTGGCCAACGACATGTTGTCGGTTTATCTTATGGGCGAATTGGAATCACTGGAGAGTACGAACCACCGGAACATGGTTCTCCCATTGCCTGACGTGCGTCCGACATGGCAGGACTCGAAGACGGATCTGACGGAACTTATTTACCTGCTCGACAGTAAAGGCTGTTTCGGCAATGTGCCACTCACGCAACTTGCCAGCTACATTTCCAACGCTTTCAACGTACACCTCGACATGAACCTTTCGAGGACATTCTGCGATATGAAAATCCGAAACAACCCGACACCGTGGCTTGACAAGGCGAAAGAGGCCCTGCTTAAACGTATGCAGACGTGGAAGCGAAACAAGAAAAACGGCAATTCCGAGTAGAACATGAACCGGTAAGGCACTTTATCCCTTATAGAAGCACTGATAATCAGCGTTGTATATAACAAAAAAACCGAGGTCGGTTTTCCCTCGTAACTGTCTTTGGAACTTTTCTGAACACCCGTGTTTGCACCCGTATGTCTTCACCGCATGAACCGTTGAGAATCAGTTCACTGCAAATTATCAAAAAAAAGT
>ERZ779658.85-NODE-85-length-122279-cov-8.050146_pt1 | contig 122279 bp, 107 predicted proteins | sample MGYA00511485_ERZ779658 | MGnify/ENA primary metagenome ERZ779658 (study PRJEB29588, sample SAMEA2162182) | human gut metagenome | biome: human gut; feature: human-associated habitat; material: faeces | place: Denmark | collected 2008/2010 ... | reverse complement strand
CATGTTGCTTTCTTTGTTATCTCTGTTACTGCTGTATGTTTTCCTGTTGCCGGTATCTTTACCTCTTCTACCTCGTTACATACACTGCATGTTCTTCTCTTTAATCCGTCTTTTGAACATGTTGCCTCTGTAACTACTTTGTATTCGCCGAACTTGTGGCCTGTTGCAGGAATTTCTTCTGTTGAAAGCACCTTATCGCACACGCTGCACTTTGTTACTTTTTCGCCTGCTGTTGTGCATGTTGCTTTCTTTGTTATCTCTGTTACTGCTGTATGTTTTCCTGTTGCCGGTATCTTTACCTCTTCTACCTCGTTACATACACTGCATGTTCTTCTCTTTAATCCGTCTTTTGAACATGTTGCCTCTGTAACTACTTCGTATTCGCCGAACTTGTGGCCTGTTGACTTAACTGTCTTTGTATCAACTAATTCGCCGCATTTTTTACATCTGACTTCTGTTACGCCGTCCTTTGTACATGTTACAGCTTCTTTTATAACTTCTTCTGTATCTGCATGCTTGCATAATACTTTTACATAAGAGTTTTTTGAATTTACCGTTATCAAATCACCATCAAAATTAGAAGGTACTAAATCTGTTATTTTTAACTCTGTATTTCCTATTGCGGCACCATCTTTAATTTTAAATTCTACTGTATACAATTCTCCGCTCTTTTTGTTCTCTTTTGCCATTGCAACTGCATAAGATACAAAATTTGTCATTTTTTCATCAGCATTTTTATCTCCCAATATAACTACATCTTCGATAAATACATCTTCCGATAATGTTGTCTTTACTAATTCCAACACATCCGGATCATAATACATTCTGAATTCAAATCCCGCTGTTCCCTGATTATTGTTATATGATACAGTTACTTTTACTGTATCCCCTTCATAGCCCTGTGCTGAAGTTACAGCAAGCTCTCCTACGTTTGCATCGCCTGCAAATGCGTTGCCTGTTGACACTATAACAGTTGTTGCAATAAGGCATAAGCTTAAAAATGCAGCTATAAATGCTTTGCTTTTTCTCTTCATTTTTTAACTCCTCCTGTTTTCCCTGATTTTTTCTTTATTAAAAGCAACAATGCCACAATTGCAATTACTACTACAGCTATAACAATTACAATTATTACATTCGTTGATTTAACCGTATCTGATGAATTTACCTCTATTAAAGAAACACTATTTTCTTCTGTACCGTTTATATTTTTACTGTCCGATTTATCCATGCTATCTGATTTATTTATACTGTCTGATTGACCTTTAACTCCAGCCTGTTCTTCCGGCGTATTCTGTATATTCTGTTTGTTTTGTATATTCTGTGCGTTCTTATCTGAAAACTGTACTTTTATGTCTGTATTGACATCTTCAAGATTAGAATTGCAAGTGTCAAACTCATCAATATAAACCGACTCATAAGTTAATTCTTTCTCATTCTCACGATTTATTTTAAAGGTTATAGAAAACACAGTTCCCGTGTCTTTACAATCCTTTGCCTGTGCATATGCGTATCCCACAAATCCGTCCCCGTCGGGATTTATAATTGATGATTTAAAACTATCCAAAGTTTCATCAACCGAAACAATACTTAATAAACTGCTGTCATAGCACAGCTTAAACGACATTCCCGCAATTCCGGGATTTGATACCATCTTAAACTTTACATTAACAGTATCCCCTTCATGTAAAATCTCCAAAACCACCGATGCCGAACCTGCTGCTGTCACCGATTTTACAGGTATTGCCATCACTGCCGTGATTACACATAAAACTATCACGCAGATTCGTTCTAACAATCTTTCTAATTTATTTTTAAAAAACATCTTTTCTCCAAAAATAATATTTTATACCAAATTTATTTTACCCCCCCCCGGTATTTTTCTGTCAATACACTTTTTAATAAATTCAGAATAATTTCTTCCTCAATTTTTGCTGGATTCATAATTTTTTTGCTGTTTTTATTATATATTAAGCAAAAACTAAAATGGTGTAATTCAACGTAGAACGCTGTTTTCACGACGCAGAATGTTTGTTTTTGCATAAAAAAAGACAATTATCCTTTTTTTATTGATAATTGTCTTTTTTATATTTTTTATTTGTTTTTATAACTCATACCATCATTCTTCTTAAGCTGCTATATCCGTAACATCTCATGCTCATGAATTTCTCACTATATTTTTCAAAATTAGTATATGAATGTTCAAATTGTCTTGAATAAAGATGTGCAATATCAACCTGCTCGGTCTTTGAAAGTTTTTTGCCATTAGCCGCCCACGCTGCAACATCAAGATGTCGTAATGCTACATATCCGATTATCGCATTTTTTACTTTAAGCACAATATTAATATCATAAACTGCATCCAGAAAATACCGGTAAATATAGTACATAAGAAGCTGCCTGTACTCAAACTGTCTGTCATTATAATATTCCTCAAACTCAATTACATATTTTTCATATGATGAACCATCATGACAAGATTTCATAAACTTTTCCTGAATATCACAATACTTCAGCCAATCCGGGTTAATCACTTCCATTCCGTCAAACTTTTCAAAAAATCTGCCTATATCTTTAAAGCCTCTGAATGAATCATATGTTTTCTTTTTCTTTGCATCAGCTATAATCTCATCAAGTATTTTTTCATCTTTAAAAGATTTTACAACATTGGCAATCAAATCGTCCCTTTCATCATCCATATGTTTCTGTATGCGTATAGCATATTCAATAAGTATAAGACAGACTTCATCAGGTGTATATTTTTTATTCTGAATAATATCATATGCACATTTCCTTGCATTACGAAGCTGCATATACAAAAAACCATCTATATCATTATAGCCTGTTAGCGGCTTACCGTCCTCTTCCTCGTCAAATGTCAGAACTTTATCATAATTAAATATTATCTCGCCAGCCGTCTTGCATGATGGTGCAATTCCTATCTCTTTCACACTTCCGTATTCATTAATAAATCGCGGAAATTCCGCACACGTATCACACAGCTTGTCTTCTCCCAATGCAATATACAAATCACACAGATTATTATCGTTAAGAAACGGACATCTTCCGTTTTGAAGTGTAAATGTGCAGCCTCCTTCTTTTTCGGGAACCATGACACTCTTTAACCTTTTGCCAAAATTTCCATCCACAGTCTTATAATATCTGTAGGATTTATCATCTACATCTACGTCCCATCCAGCACAACATGTATCGGTACACGCACCTGCAATGCACTTAAAATCTTTATAATAATGTGGTGTAACTATTTTCATACTTCTGCCTTTCATACATACCATTTATTTCATAAGATTACGATGCCTTACATCCAAATCTTAACTTGATTTACACTATGCAATAATGTTAATATGTTTAGAAGAATATCGCAATACAAAAGGAGGAGAAAATGCGAAAATATATGCTCGCAGCACTATGCTGCATAATGTCGCTTTTTATTCTTACCGGATGTAAATCATCTGTTCCGGAAAATACTGTTTTTTCCGTTGATGACTTATCCGGCAAGAAAATCGGTGTACAGCTTGGAACTACAGGTGACACATTAGTTTCTGACTATGAAGAAGATGGTTCCGGCACAGTAGTTGAACGTTATAATAAAGGTAACGATGCAATCCTTGCATTAAAACAGGGTAAAATCGATGCCGTTGTTATTGATGTCCAGCCTGCACAATCATTTGTCAAGACAAATTCTGAACTTATGATACTTGATGAAGAATTTGTTACAGAAGATTACGCCATGTGTATCTCAAAAAACAAGCCTGAGCTTAAAGCTTCCATTAACGAGGCATTAAATGTAATTAAAGCAAACGGCACTCTTGATAAAATCATTGACAATTATATCGGTGAAAATGCCGGAAAAACACCTTATATTTCACCTGACGGTGTAAAGCGTAACGGCACTCTCGTAATGGCTACAAACGCTTACTTTAAGCCATACGAATATTATGATAACGGTAAGATAGTCGGTATTGATGCCGATATGGCTCAGGCTGTCGCTGATTATCTTGGAATGAACTTAAAGATTGAAGATATGGAATTTGATTCAATCATTACCGCTGTCCAGTCAGGAAAAGCCGACTTCGGTGCTGCCGGAATGACCGTAACAGCCGAAAGACTTAAAAATATTGATTTCTCTGATACATATACAACTTCAAAACAGGTTGTAATCGTAAGAGATAATAATGCCATTAAGAATTCCGGCAATGTAGTTGAAAAATTCAAAAATGATTTCCTTACAGATAACAGATATCAGTTTGTGCTTACAGGTTTGAAAAATACTGTTTTAATTGCATTCTGTGCTGCTCTTATGGGTATCGTGATAGGTTTTGTAGTTGCTGTTATACGTTCAACACACGATAAGACAGGAACTCTTAAAATAGGTAATTTTATATGTAACCTCTACCTTACAATAATCCGTGGTACACCAACTATGGTTCAGCTCCTGATTATTTATTATGTAATATTTGGTTCAGTAAGTATTAACAAAATACTTGTAGCAATTCTTGCATTCGGTATTAACTCAGGTGCTTACGTTGCCGAAATTTTCCGTTCCGGAATTATGTCAATCGACAACGGACAGTTTGAGGCTGCAAGCAGCCTTGGTCTTTCATACAAAAAGACTTTTATATATGTAATACTTCCTCAGGCATTTAAAAATGTACTTCCTGCACTTGCCAATGAATTTATTGTTCTCTTAAAAGAGACTTCAATCAGTGGTTATATCGGTCTTACAGACCTTACGCGAGGCGGAGATATTATAAGAAGCATCACTTATGATGCAATGCTCCCACTTCTTGTTGTAGCATTAGTTTATCTTGTAATGGTTGTAATTCTTTCGGCACTGGTTAAAAAACTTGAAAGGAGATTAAGAAGCAATGAGCGATAATAACTCAAACGATAATATTATCTTAAAAGTTGAAGGCTTGAAAAAAGTTTTCGGCGACCATGTTGTACTTGAAAATATCAATACAACAGTAAAAAAGGGTGAAGTAATTGCAATTATCGGACCTTCAGGCTGCGGTAAATCAACATTTTTACGTTCACTCAATCTCCTTGAAAAACCTACAGAAGGCCATATTTATTTTCATGGAACAGATATAACCGATAAAAATGTTAATATTAACAAACTTAGGGAAAAAATAGGAATGGTATTCCAGCATTTTAACCTTTTCCCTAATATGACAGTAAAGAAAAATATCATGCTTGCTCCTGTCCAGTTAAAGCTTATGAGCGAAGAAGAAGCAAATAAGAAAGCATTGGAACTTCTTGAACGTGTAGGGCTTTCCGACAAGGCTGACACTTATCCTAACATGCTCTCAGGCGGTCAGAAACAGCGTGTTGCCATTGCCCGTGCCATGGCTATGAATCCTGACGTTATGCTCTTTGACGAACCAACATCGGCACTTGATCCTGAGATGGTCGGCGAAGTTCTCGGAATTATCAAAGAGCTTGCAGAATCAGGCATGACAATGCTTATAGTTACACATGAGATGGGATTTGCAAAAGAAGTAGCTAACCGCTGTATGTTCTTTGCTGACACCAAAATCATGGAAGAAAATACTCCAAAAGAGCTTTTTGAAAATCCTCAGACACCACGATTACAGGATTTCCTCTCAAAGGTACTTTAATTTTAACTGTCAGTACTAAACTTCAGGCATAAAAAAACTGCTGACCCGGATAAATAACGGTCAGCAGTTTTTTATGTTCAATTATTTACATTCAATTATTTAATATTCTTCTTCATAGCATCGAGTTCATCATCAATGCTCTTTGCATCATTCTTAAATTCATTGACGGACTTGTTTTTTTTCTTTGAATCGCCATTGTTTTTATTTGATGCAAACAACACTTTGGCAACAAATCCTGCCCCACCAAATATAAGAACAAGAATTAAAACCCACTCATATAAAGACATTGTTACAAGACGGATATCTGTATTAAGTATTACTGCTGCAAGTATAAGAATCACAGAAATAGCAGTAAATACTTTCGATGCAAACGAACTTGTCGCAAACATCCATATAATTCCGATAATAAGCGGAACTATCACAAGACCTGAACTGATACGGATTCCTGCTACTGAAAATCCGCCATAACCAAACCAGCTTGAATGTACAATCACTTTCTGTGAAAAAATAAATAATCCCACAGCAAGCATTACAATCCCTCCAACAAATTGTAACAATTCATTCTTTGTTTCCTTCAATTTTTCTACCCCTTTCAATTTTATTTAATCTATTGTATTATTTATACTAAGATTCTTAATAAATACACTTCTGCGGCATCTACAACAAAACTTTTGACGGAGGATACCGACATTGAAAAATATACTTAAAAATATCTACAACGATATAATGCACATCAAAACATTCATCATTATATTTATCATTGCATTTATCTCGTTAAATCTATTATTTCATAAAATATGCCTGATTTCAATAATAACCGGATTTCCATGCCCCGGATGTGGTATGACAAGAGCGTTTGTAAACCTTTTGACATTTCATTTCAAAGACGCATTTTACTGGAGTCCATCCATATTTTTATGGGTACCGCTGTTAATTTATGGTATTTTAAACAGATATATTTTCAAGTGCTCAAATAAAATTTTTACAATTCTTTTATGTATAACAGGAATTATTACTATTATTATTTATATTGTAAGAATGATTACACTTTATCCTGACAACGCACCAATGGTTTATTACGAAAATAATATTATGCACTTGCTTTCTTATGGTTTATCACATATAAAATAATACTTCCTGCTACTATAAACAAAGAAATAAACTGTGATGTTGAAAGATTACCAACTGTCCCCCTCACGTCATTTCGTAGAAATTCAACAAGAAATCTTCCTATTCCGTACAAAAACATATAAATGCATCCTATATCTCCTGAAACCATGCCAAATCCCGTTTTTGCCTTCAAACTGCTCTCTTTTGCTTTCTTGAATACAACATCTGCGAGTATAATGAGGATTATCGCTATCGCAAAGTCTCCTGCTGCAGATATAAGCTGTGTCGGAATCAGTTTTATTCCTGCCGGTGCAAGACTGTCTTCAGGAAATACCACACCAAACACTGAATCTGTAGGTCTTCCGTAACAACACCCTGCAAGAAAACATCCGATTCTTCCAAAAGCCTGTGCAAGTGCCACTTCCGGCATAACAATATCAAAATAATCCAGGAATTTTAACTTCTTCACTTTGCAATAAAGCATGCAGCAAAGAACACCCGAAATAATTCCTCCATATACTACAAATCCTTCTGAACCAATTACGGCTAGCGGATTTTGCAAAAACTCTTTAAAACTTACAATTATATATAAAATCTTAGCTCCAAGGAATCCTCCGACAGCCGCTATAATTGCAAGATCTATTATCGCTTCTTCTTTCATTCCTTTCTTTTTTGCTCTATATTCTCCCAGAAATAAAGCAAGTATAAATCCAATTCCTATCATAAGCCCGTAGCCGTGAACACTAAATCTACCTATGTAAAATAAATCTTTTTTCATAAATCCTCCATGTGTGACTATATCTTTATTTTTATATAGCCCAGATATTTTATTACTTAAAAATTTTACCGCATTCCCAAATCAGTATATGCTTTCTGAATTCTTTCTCTTACTTCTCTAAAAAATCCATCTGCATCTGATGACATATACGGTGTGACAAAAAATGTTTTTAATGTATACATGCACAAAATTCTTAATTGCTGCTCGTCTAAATTCAATGCAGCACTCTTAATCTGCTTGAGATAAACATGCCATAAAATTATAAATTCCCTGTATGGCTCACCCTCATGCATATCAATCCATTTTTTTACTTTTATCTTAAACAGATTGTCCTTGTTGCACTGTCCTTTTTGAAGAATATATTTAAAATGCGTATCATCTTCCCAATATCTTCCAAGCGGAAACATCCTGCAGACCCCTGGTCTTGCATCATGTATTGCACATCTGTTGTCATTAAGCAGAAATCCACACGCATTAGTATCCGGGTTCATTCTCATATTCGGAAGCATAATCCCGTCAACAATATTTATCTCTATCTTATCATTAATAAGCTCGTTAAATGACTTTCCCGTCTTTTGTGTTAATCTGTATACATCATATGGGTCAAGCACTATTGAAGCTTCCATTCCCTTACAACATACCTGCCTGCACCCGGCACAATTGCCTGTATCTGCCTTTACACAGTCATTTTCCGAATAAAGTTTTCCGTCAGATATTTCTTCAAGACTTTCCTGTCTAATCATATTCTTTTACTCCGTTTCTTTTGCAAATATCGAAAAGACAGCATTTTGTGCAATGCGGCTTTGTTCTTGCCGTACAGACATCACGCCCGTGACAGACCAGCCTGTGGCACAAATCGCTTCCCTCTTCCGGCGGAACTATCTTCCATAATGCCATCTCAACTTTTTTTGGCTCTTTTTCGTCTTTTACAAGACCAATTCTGTTTGACAGCCTTATGCAATGTGTATCCGTTACTATAGCAGGCTTCCCAAACACATCTCCCATTATAAGATTGGCACTCTTTCTTCCTACCCCCGGCAGCTTTAAAAGTAAATCAAAATCATCCGGTACTCTGTCATTAAACTGTTCATGCAGCATTTTCATACATGCACTTATGTCTTTTGCTTTACTTTTGCCGAGTCCGCATGGATGAACTATTTTTTCAATATCATCAACATCTGCCCCGGCAAGTGCTGCCACTGACGGATATTTTTCAAATAATCCGGCAACAACCACGTTGACTCTCGCATCAGTACACTGTGCCGCAAGCCTTACACTTACAAGCAGCTTCCATGCTTCATCATAATCGAGTGTACAGCCTGCATCCGGATATTCTTTTTTTAGTCTATCTATAACTTCAAGTGCTAACTGTTTTTTAGTCATAACCAGTAATACTACTCCTTTATGCGATTACCGCTTTCCTGTCTTTTTAAGTTTATCACGCATATAGATAAAACTCAATAACAAAAGCTGGCAGGTTTTTGATACCTGTACACCGATATCAGAAACCTGCCAGACAATTAAGATAAATAAATTATTTATTCCATTCTGTAACTTTTTCTTTAAGCCAGTTACACCATTCGTCTACTCCCTCACCTGTTTTTGCGGAAATAGGGAATATTTTAAGATTCGGATTGCGTTTGTACGCATACTCACGCACTTTTTCCATATCAAAATCAAAATAATCGCAGACATCAATTTTGTTGATTATCATTGCATCGCAAATTGTAAACATAAGCGGATATTTAAGCGGCTTATCATCACCCTCAGGCACTGACAATATACATACATTCATAGATGCACCTGTGTCAAATTCAGCCGGACAGACAAGATTTCCTACATTTTCAAGGATTGCAAGGTCAAGGTCTTTTGTATCAAGTTCCTTAACGCCCTGTCTTGTCATATCGGCATCAAGATGACACATTCCGCCTGTATGAAGCTGTATTGACTTTGCATTGGTCTTTTCGGCTATTGTATATGCATCTACATCTGAATCTATATCAGCTTCCATAACTCCGATTTTTAAATCTTTTTCAAGACGGTTTATCGTCTGTACAAGCGTTGTTGTTTTTCCGCTTCCCGGTGCCGACATAAGATTTAAAAGAAATGTCTTTTCACTTTTTAACTCTTTTCTCAGCTTTTCAGCATCCGCATCATTATCTGCAAATACACTCTGCTTAACTTCAATAATCTTCATTTTGTCTGTCATTACATATTGCTCCTGTCTGCTGCTGCTTTATAATATCTGAAATCCGTAAAAATTTCACCCTTATACGGATTTGTCTTAGTCTTTACTGACTTATAAATGATGTATGCAAGTGCAATTACATTAACAATGAGTGCTGTAGCAGATACTATTGTCATTGCTGTAGGGTCAGCATTTACTGATGTTCCCGCTGCAATTCCGTTTAATGTTCCGTCAGCATACTGCTTTGTAAGTGTTGCCCATGGATAAATCTGTGTTCCGTCTGACATTGTTTCCTGGAAAAGAGGGAACACCTGTGCAAACATACACCATACACACAATGTATTTGCCCTGTTCATAATCCAGCCACCCTTGTTCCAGCAAAGTGCTGCAATTGTAGGTGCAAGTAAAAGTGCTACACCACAGAACCATGAATGTGTTGGGAGACAGTTGTATGTATAAGCAAAATTCCATACATCGTAAACAAGGATATATACCCATATCATATCAGGCCATATCATATCTTTTTTATCTTTTGATGAATATACTGCCCACCAGCCAGTCATACAGAATATGTTAATCAGACCTGCAATACCATTCATTACATTGTGCCATCCACCATAAAGCCATACATCTTCTGATGAAAGCCACCACTTATACCATCCGTTGATTGCTGATTCAAAATCACTTGCAACAGCAATAAGAATATTAATTGCAACTATTACAAACGGATATGCCTTAAACCAATGTGTCTTACCGATTCCCCAGCCATACTTTATCATCATAAAACCAATACAACCTGCAAGTGATGCATAAAGCTTCATATAGTGGAACCAGCCGTTCATATAAACATGTGTCTGGTTTTCAACAGCCCATGTCTGTCCTGCTGCCGCACATGCTGCAATGACAATAAAATATATTGTAAGCACAACCGGTACAGCACCAAATATTATAAGGCCACCAAGCTTTGTACGTCTTGCAACCTCATTTAAAAGTATAAGTCCTACAAGGACTAAAATCATTGCTCCCCATTGATAGAGAGCATTTCCTCCGTAAACATGAAATAACATAGATTTCTCCTCCTTTGTTTATCAGCACGCTTCGATTTCTTTTATATTGCACTCATTTCCTACCGCAAGCCACGTATTATAACCTTTACAGTATGGACATTGTCTTCCATATTGCACTGTAGGATAAGTCTTTTCACAGTCATCGCAATACGTAACCGCCTCTATTTTTTCAATTATCAACTTTGAGTCTTCAATAAGTTCATCTTTTTTACGGTAGTATTCCCAACAATCTGTGAGATAACTTTCCACTATGCCTGACACTTCTCCAATTTCAAGTGTGACACTGCCGATTTTACTTACATTTTCCTGCAATGCTACATGTTTTAATGTCTTGGCAACATGGACTATAATTCCCAATTCATGCATAAATTTCTCCAATCCGGCACGCTTATGCGTGGCATGCTATACTTGTGTGCACACAAATCCTGCTTGCTTATTTTTTATCTTTGTTAAACTTAATCTTGATTTCTCTCTTAATCATATAAGGAAGAATCTTTTTAAGTTTATCTTCTGATTTTGTCATTCGGCTTGCATCAGGCAGGTCTCTTGAAAGATGTATAGCATCAAATTCGCACTTTGTTGTACAAAGTCCGCATCCGATACATTTGTTAGGGTCTACAACTGTAGCACCACATCCAAGACATCTTGAAGCCTCTGTTTTAAGCTGTTCTTCTGTGAATATCTCACGTAAATCCCTGTATGTTGATGCTGCATCGCCTGATTTTCTGCCCGGTCTTTGTCTCTTTGCATTATCATACTCTTCAATGTCAAGATTATTCTTATCAAGCTCAATGAAATGTCTTAAATCTCTTGCAAGTGTGAGACTATGACCCTTATGTACAAATCTGTGAATTGATACACAACCTTCTTTTCCGGCTGCAATTGCATCTATTGCAAATCTAGGTCCTGTATATACATCACCGCCGACAAAAATATCCGGTTCTGCCGTCTGATATGTAACAGGATCCGCTTTTGCAGTACCATTTTTATTAAGTTCAACTTTTGTTCCTGCTAAAAGATTTCCCCAGATAATCTGCTGTCCAATTGAAAGAAGAACATTATCGCACTCTATTGTAATAGTATCATTCTCGTCATATACAGGAGCAAATCTCTTTTCTGCATTAAATACTGAAGTACACTTTTTAAGAACAACTGCTTTGACTCTGCCATTTTCAGTGATAATCTCTTTTGGTCCCCAGCCGTTGTTAATGCTGATATTTTCTTCTAATGCCTCTTCAATCTCATCTTTTGCTGCCGGCATCTCATCACGACTTTCAAGACAATACATAGAAACATCATCTGAACCTGCACGAAGTGCTGTTCTTGCAACATCCATCGCAACATTGCCGCCGCCGATAACAACTGTTTTGCCACTAAGCTTCATATGTTCCTCATCTTTATTTACTTTGTTAAGGAACTCTATTCCGCTCATGACGCCCTTTGCATCTTCTCCCGGAACTCCTGCCATTCTTCCGCCTCTCGCACCGATAGCTATATAGAATGCTTTGTATCCTTCATCACGAAGCTGCTGTATCGTCACATCACTTCCGACATCAATGCCAAATCTGAATTCAACACCCATAGTCTTAAGCACTTCTATCTCTGCCGCAATAACATCTTTTTCAAGCCTGAATGACGGAATACCATTAAGAAGCATTCCTCCGGCTTTGTCTTCACGCTCGAAAACTGTTACAGGATAGCCTTTACATCTTAAATAATATGCTGCTGACATACCGGCCGGTCCTGCACCAACTATGGCAATCTTTTCTTCAAACTGCTTACCTTCATGATTTACAGTCTTAGGAATATATCTGTCTTTTTCATTAATCTCTTTTGCTGCGATGAACTTTTTAATCTCATCAATTGCGATAGGCTCATCAATCGTGCCTCTTGTACAGGCATCCTCACATCTTCTGTTACATATTGCACCACATACTGCCGGAAATGGATTTTCATTTTTGATAAGCTTCAACGCATCCATATATCTACCCTGCGATGCCATCTTTATGTAACCCTGTACAGGAAGATGTGCCGGACAGGCGGTCTTACAAGGTGCTGTACCTGTATCATAACAGTTAATCTTTGCATTATCCCTATAATCAGGATCCCATTTTTCTTTGCTCCACTTAACTGCATCAGGAAGCTCCGCCTGCGGATATTTAACAGGACCATCCTTTGTACAAAGTTTCTGTCCGAGCTTTGCTGCTCCTGTAGGACAAAATTCAACGCATCGTCCGCATGCGACACACTTATCTGATTCTACACTCGCACGATATGCTGAACGCGAAAGGTTCGGTGTGTTAAACAATTGTGAAGTTCTAAGTGCGTTACAGACACCCGGTGCACAGTTACATATTGCAAATATCTTATCTTCACCATCAATGTTAGTAATCTGGTGTACAAAACCATTATCTTCGGCTCTTTGCAATATCTCAAGCACTTCATTGAGGTCTATATAACGTCCCTTTCCGGTCTCAACAAGATAATCAGCCATATCGCCTACACCGATACAAAGCTCACCCTCAATCTCACCGGTACCCTCACCGCGGACTCTCTGCTGTCTTCTGCACGAACACGCTCCGACTGCATATTTATTTTCATATTTCTTTAACCAATATGAAATATGCTCAACACTTACTGACTGCTGTGTTGCCGGAATAGCCTGTTCAACAGGTATAACGTGCATACCGATTCCTGCACCGCCAAGCGGTACCATCGGTGTGATTTTTTCAAGCGGAAGTCTTGACATATTCTCAAAGAAATCTGCAAGTTCAGGATGTTCTTCAACCTGTTTTTCATTCATCATCATAAACTCAGCACAGCCCGGAACAAACATAGGAAGTATGTACTGCTTTACATGATCTTTATTTTCCCAATTATATTCTATAAGACCTATAACGCTCATTTCCTGTAAAAGTTCTTCTGTGCGTTCCAGACTTTTTCCGCACTTTTTGGCAATCTGTGGTGCCGTTGCAGGTACTCTTACTTTCATAGAAAGTGCAACTTCTGCCATCTCATCGGTTATAACACCGGCAAGGCCCCAGTATTCAGGGTCTTTTGTCGTAACCTTGACACCGATTCTGTCTGTAATCTTCTGACCCAGCTTCAGAATCAGCTCTCTTTCTTCTGCCATATTTATCCTCCGTTCAGATTGTTTTAATTATAGTACAATTATACTACCCGTTTGTTAAAAAAACAACAATTTACAAACAATTTGATTTACAAATTTAGTCTATTTGATTAACTTTTGTGCATATGCTATTATGATTAAATCAAATAAAGAAAGGACAGGATTAATCACCGTGACAATTGCAGACTACACTCTTGAATATATAAATGGCATTCCTTATCTTATGCCTTATGGACAATCTGTTGCAGATTTAAAAAAATGTGTGAAACTCAATGACACTGGCATTTTTATATGGAACAGCCTTTCAGATGGCTCTGGAAGAGATGAAATTTTATCTGAAATGTGCAAAAAATACAATGCCGTTACTCCCGATGATAAAACTATTCTTTCTGACGATTTTGATTCATTTTTAGACATACTTACAGCCTACAGGGTTTTTGAACGTGAAAATGATATTATAACCCTGCCGGATAATTCTAAACCGCATCATTTAAGAATTAATACAATTTCTATATGCATCAATGCACCGGATGAATATGTTTCAGACAATTTTTCCATTTTCCGCTATGATGACAATGAAGATTTGTCATTTGATACATTTAAGGATACAGTGCATGACGATATTACAATTAATATAACGCATTTTATTCCGTTTTTTCACCGTGGAAAAAAACAGGTTTTAAGAACTGATGAACTCACTCTTCTTGAAGATGATTCATTTTACATATGCAGATATAACAAACCATACGGACTGATTGAATGGCATCTTTCAAAGGACGGACGCACATGTAATATGTACTGTAAACGCACATCTGATACAGATTCAGACAAACCGGACATAAGTGAAGAAATATTTTTTGCCATAAGAACAATCTTTCTTTATAATGCTTCTTTTAAGGGAATGTATGCCATACACTCGGCATCAGTCCTTTATAAAGATAAAGCATGGCTGTTTTCAGGTCATTCAGGTGCCGGGAAATCAACGCATACAAATATGTGGAAAGAACTTTTTAACACGCCTGTCATTAACGGTGACTTAAATCTTATAGATATAAATACCACAGATGGAATTCCTGTAGTTATAGGAATTCCGTGGTGTGGCACTTCCGGCATTTATACCAGCCGCAGTTACCCGCTTGGCGGAATAACTTTTATAAAAAAAGACATTACTGACCAAGTTAGGCGAATTGACGGTGACGACGCTGTTTTAAGTATTGCACAACGCATGATATCACCGTGCTGGAATACCCGACTGCTTGAAAATAATCTTGCAGCATCAGAAAAAATAGCTGCCGGAATTACAGTTTTCAGACTCTGCTGCACCAAAAATCCTTCATCCGCATTTTTAATGAAAGAAGAAATCGACAATGAATATCATTAAACATATTATAAGGCGAATTAAAGAAGGCATGTTAAAAGACATGCTCCGACAGACTGTATGGATTTACGGATATGCTCGACATTACTGGAAATCTATGATTTTTTATACACTTTCGGGGCTTACCGGAACTGCTATCGGACTGTTATCAAGTATTATTTCCAAAGATTTAGTAGATATTATAACCGGCCACCAGACAGGTGAACTCTTGAAAACCTTCTGCATGATGATTGGTTTTACAATTGGAAGTCAGGCAATATCACAGTTTACTTCATACCTTTCATCAAAGATAAGCATACGTGTTGACAATGAAATAAAAGCCGATATCTACGAGAAAATGTTATCGACTGACTGGGAGGCAATAACACATTATCACACAGGTGACCTGCTTGTCAGATGGAGTTCGGATGCATCCAATATTTCCAACGGAATATTGAGCTTTATCCCGAATCTTATAATTTATCTTTTCAAATTTATTATGGCTCTGGGCATTGTTATTTACCATGATGCAACATTTGCCATATTTGCATTAATCGGCATGCCTGTAAGTGTACTTATGTCAAGAAAACTCATGAACCGCATGGTCAATAATAATAAAAGAAGTGCCGCTCTGAATGCCGAAATGTCTGGCTTCAACCAGGAGTCACTCTCTAACATACAGACAATCAAGGCTTTTGACCTTATAAAATTGTATTGTGAAAGATTAAAAGATTTACAGACTAAATACCTGAAAATGAGACTTGAATTCAACCGCATGTCAGCTGTGACATCATTTATTATGGCTATTGTGGGAATGGCAGTATCTTACAGCTGTTACGGCTGGGGAATTTACCGTGTATGGAGCGGTGCTATAAGTTATGGTACTATGACGCTTTTCCTCTCACTTTCAGGTCAGCTTACAGGAACTTTAAACTCACTTATCTCACTTGTTCCTACAGCAATCAATCTTACTACCTCTGCAGGCCGTCTCATGGACATTCTTAACATGCCACGCGACGATTACTCGCAGACCGAAGAAGTTACACAGCTTTCCGATATGGGAAAAAAATATGGCATACGCCTTGAAATCAGCAATATGTCCTATAAATACAACTCAGGTACAGAAGTTTTTAAAAATGTCTCTTTTGAGGCTGCTCCACATGAAATTGTGGCACTTGTCGGTCCTTCCGGTGAGGGAAAAACCACTATGCTCCGCATTCTTCTCTCTCTTCTTCATCCATATGAAGGAACGTGCCTGCTAAAAAGCGGGGAGAATTACAATAACAGTCTTACACTTTCGCCTGCCGCAAGAGCATTATTTTCATATGTTCCACAGGGAAATACTATGTTTTCCGGCACAATTGCTGACAATATGAGAAGTGTAAAGCCGGATGCAGCAGATGCTGAAATAATTGAAGCTTTAAAGCTTTCATGTGCATGGGAATTCGTTTCGGAACTTCCTGACACAATCAACAGTGAAATAAAAGAACGCGGCGGCGGATTTTCCGAAGGTCAGGCACAGCGTCTCTCAATTGCCCGTGCAATCCTTAGGAAATCGCCTATTCTCCTGCTTGATGAGGCCACTTCCGCACTCGATGTTACAACAGAAAGAAATGTTCTTAAAAATATTATGAAAGATGATTACCCTCGTACATGTATTGTAACAACTCATCGTCCTACTGTTCTTACCATGTGTGACCGTGTATATTCAATCCATGACATGCAATGTACTCTTCTTAATGATGATGAGATTGAGGAAATCACAAGAAATTTTTAAATGTGTTATGAGAATCACAAAAAACCGCATCACCGGCAAAACCGATGATGCGGTTTTTATTATGTTATCTTAATTAATTATGCATTATCTGTCATATAAGCATATGTTACAGATAATCCTGCCTCTGATGTTACAATAACATCACCCATTCCGATGTTATCCTTTGGATTATTCCAATATGAAAATGCAATCTTAATCTCCGGACCCGATGTAAGTACAGGCGTACCATTAGAACTACTGTATTCTACAGACTGGTTAAATCCAAGCGTTAAAAGCTGCTGGCTGCATGTATGACTTGTATCATGTCTTGCATTAACCTGAATTCTGTAATCGCCCCTGCCAAACTCCGGTCTCTGATGTATATTAGTTGTGACTGTATAACAACCACTCGCTGCATAAACCCCTTCAGCAACATCGTCACAACCTACAACTACAGGTTTCTTGTAATCGGTCATAAAAATCCACCTCCAAAAAACTAATACCTTCAGTAACTATTATAGTATATCATATGTCAGGCATATGTCAATTTGCATATTTTTTTATTTTTTATTTAGTCATTCTTCTAAAATATAATAATTTAACGCATTACTCTTGCATGAAATCCAAAAAAAGGATATATTTTAAATATCAATTTTTAAAGGAGTTTTATAATGGAACAAAGAGAATCCCTTGGCTCCCGCCTCGGTTTTATTCTGTTATCTGCCGGTTGTGCAATCGGCATCGGTAATGTATGGAAATTTCCATATGTAACAGGACAATACGGTGGCGGAGCTTTTGTTGTTATCTATCTTATATTCCTTATTCTTATGGGTGCTCCCATTATGACTATGGAATTTGCTATCGGCCGTGCCAGCCGCAAAAGCCCTTTTCTTGACTGTAAAGTGCTCGAAAAGCCGGGTACAAAATGGCACTATCATGGTTATCTTGCCATTGTCGGCAATTATCTTCTGATGATGTTTTATACGACCGTAACAGGCTGGATGCTTTACTATTTTTATAAAAGTCTCACAGGTCATTTTAATAATGCATCAGTTGAAACAGTAAGCACAACTTTTACAAATATGACAGCAAACCCATATATCCTTGTCGGATTTATGATAATTACAGTTGTTACTGGATTTCTTGTATGCTCACTTGGTGTACAGAATGGTGTTGAAAAAATTACAAAGGTAATGATGCTTGCACTTCTTGCACTTATTATATTACTTGCAATTCACAGCATGCTTCTCAAAGGTGGTATTGAAGGACTTAAGTTTTATCTTGTTCCTGATTTTAACAAGGTTGCCGAAATCGGGCTGTTTAATGTTATTGTTGCTGCAATGAATCAGGCATTTTTTACATTAAGTCTCGGAATTGGTGCAATGTCAATCTTTGGAAGCTATATTGGAAAAGAGCAATCACTCTTTGGTGAATCAATAAGAGTTTGTATACTTGATACATTTGTTGCTATATTTGCCGGTCTCATAATTTTCCCAGCATGCTCTGCATTTGGTGTCAATGCTGACAGCGGTCCAAGTCTTATATTTGTGACACTGCCTAATATTTTCAGCAATATGGCAGGTGGACAGCTTTGGGGAAGTCTTTTCTTCCTCTTTATGTCATTTGCAGCATTTTCAACCGTAATTGCCGTATTTGAAGGTATTATTGCATGTTTCATGGATATGACAGGTGTCTCACGTAAAAAATCATGTTACATTAATATTATAATTATGATAATACTTTCACTTCCATGTGCGTTGGGCTTCAATATTTTATCAGGAGTTAATCCTCTCGGTGCCGGCTCAACAATCCTTGATCTTGAAGACTTCCTTGTAAGTGATTTAATACTCCCTATAGGTTCACTCATCTATCTTTTATTCTGTGTATGCAAAAATGGATGGGGTTGGGATAACTTTATTAAAGAAGCCAATACAGGAAAAGGCATTAAGTTAAGCAGTAAATTAAAAATTTATCTTACATATGTACTTCCTCTTCTTATTATTTTCAAATTCATAATCGGATTAAAAGCCAGATTTTTTTAAATCTGTATTATTCTAAAAAATAATACAAAAGCAGCGGAATCCTGACACATTTCCAAGTGTTAAGTTCCCGCTGCTTTTTTGTTTTTATTATTTCCATGGTCTGTTTTGCGATTTCTGTGGCTGCCATGAATTTCCGGCCGCCGTAGTCATAAGATTTGCCGTATATGCATCTTCAAGAGCATATCTTAAAGGATAAACTTCTTCTCCTCCGTCAACATATTTTTTCATTCCAGCCAGCACTCTCGCAGCCGCTGTTTCATCTTCACCAAGTCCGCATATACCAAAAGGCGGAATGTACAATTTTCTTCCCCGGAAACTTACTGCCAGTATTTCTCCTGTTTCCTCATCTTTATAAACATCCATTTTTTCTGATGCAGCAACATTATTATCTTTCAGGAAATATACCATATTATCTGTTATCTCGCCTCTTGTTCCACGAACATTTATAAATCTGTTTCTTATATCACTTCTGTACTGGTCTGACATAAAATCATAAAATGCTGTCTTTTCGTTGTCATATTCCATAATAAGGTGCTTTTCTTCTTTACTTACAACATCACCTTTTGTAAGAATTTCGTAACGTGTTTTTGTATCAGTGACTTTCATCTGATATGCTTTTCCTATAACATTTACATCATTTATTCCTGTATCAAGAAACTCACGTATTATGCTGACTGCATGATAATCATGCATACATGATATAGTCATTGAAACAGGTTCACCTATAAGACCGGATTTTACTATCTGTATTCTTGCATCATATGTCGGATAAAATGCATACTGTTCAGCAACCTGCAGCTTATTACATGTATAATTGTTGTTTTTTATATTTTCCCATACCTGAAAAAGTCTGCCGTTATCGAGCGAAACCGGGGTCTCTGAAAGAACCGGAATTCCGATATTCAGCCATTTTTCAACCGTATCACACATAAGTGTTTTCGTAACAGCTGATACAACAAAATCAGGCTTTGAATTTATCATATCTTCATCTTTACATGTCACAGGAAAATCGAATTTTTCTTTTACTCTGCATGCTGATTCCTCACTATGACAAAGAACCATACATATTTCAAACTGTTCAGGAAGTGCTTTTGCTATTCTGAAATACAAAGAAGCTCTGTAGCCTGAACCTAGCACACCAAATCTTATCATATTATGCCTCCTTATTTTCTTCTAATTCTGTGAAACTGCGGCTTAATGGTAATTTCCTGTATCACCGCACCGTCCCTGATATTTATTATATATTCAACCGTCTGTGCAACCTCTTGTGGCTCAAGATGTGCCGCCATATCCTCATCTTCTTTAAAATCCGCATTCCTGTATAAATCAGTGCTTGTCATATCAGGATGAACTGACACGACTTTCACTCCATATTTTCTTGCCTCATCAAACAGACTTCTCGAAAATGCCGTAAGCCCCGCCTTTGACGCACCATACGCACATCCATGCGGACTTGGCTGTAATGCTGTAACTGATGAAATATTAATTATAAATCCTTTACTTTTCTTTAACTTACGCAGTGCAAGCTGCGAAAGAATCATCGGTGCTTCAAAATTAGTTCTTACAATTTCCTTTATCTTTGCCGCATTAAGTTCTTCATGTAAACCATAATAACCGACACCGGCATTATTTATAAGAATATACAATTCATTCTCTGACATGATTTTTTTTAAAATCTGCGTTATTTTTTCTGTATCTGTTATATCACATTCTATCATGTTAAATTGTTCTTCTTTATGTACTTTTGAAAAATCTCTCGCAATTCCAAAAACTTCATATCCGTTTTTTACAAGCATTCTGCTTATCGCAAGACCAATTCCTGATGATGCTCCGGTTACAACCGCCGCTATTTTCATATTTTTGTTTCTCCAGTCACAATCTATAATTTTATTATTTTTCCTGCTGCTCCCATAAAAATATTTTATCTTTTTCAACATATCTGCTTACCAGCGATACCATATAATCTTCCATATCTCTCATAATTTCATCCGGATAATGATAATATCCATTATCATTTTTATATGGGAACTGAACAGCTGCACTAAATGGTTCTTCTTTACGCATATTTTTCATGTACTCCGCAGAAATCCTAAATGTTCCGACACTTATATCAAGAAGTTTATTTAAGTCAATTCTGCCTGTTATTTTGTCAAACATATCTGTATAAACACTTTTCCAGTTTTTACAATATATCATTGGGTCAAATGCAATCCGCGTTTTTACCCCCTTATCCAATGCAAGTTCAATACAGCTGATTCTTGAATCAAGAGAGGCTGTTTTGTGCTCGAATTTGGAAATAATTTCATCAGGTGACATCGTAAATGCAAATATAACATTGTCTGACGGAGCAATTTCTTTTAAAAATTTTTCACATGAACTTTTTGTTCTTATCTCAATTTTTAAATCAGTATGTCTTTCTGCAAAATCCACCCATCTTTTTGTATATCCGAAAATATTTTCTACTGCAAGCAAATCTGTATCATATGAAACGCAAAGATATACATGATGTTTTTGCAGCAATTTATACACTTCATCAAAAATGTCGTCTAAATTGACAAACAGTACGACATTCCCTGATGGATACATGCCTTTAAGATAACAATACTCACAGTCAAACACACAATTCATCATACATGATGTATAATAAAAATGTTCATTTCCAAAGCTCTGGCATACAGGTGCACCAGCATATACAAGATTATTTTCTTTTTTTGCAATTATAAGATTCTGTGTCCTATGCTGTAAAACCGATGACTGCCGGCTTCTGCAGAACACATCCTTGTAGTGGTCGATATATATAATGTGTGACTGTGGAAATTTATTCAGGATTCTTACTGTATCGGGCATATCCGCAACCGATTTTTCAACATATATATGCGAAAAAAAACTGTTATAATAATCTGCTTTTAAGTTGTTCAAATCTCTTTTTTCCTTCTCTCTTATCATTACACGGCATCATATTTTCTTCATACATCTTACACACAACACCATTAATATCTATATTTTCAATAAAGCAATATCTTATATACTGCCTTAATTCATATTCCATCGTTTTTGAACAGCACAAATCCCGGCAAAGCTTGTCTGCAAGCTGCTTTTCCTTTGCTGCCTTTTCATCACCGGCACATGAAATATCATCCAGAATATCACGAAGCCTGTTTATATATTCATCAATAATATTAATATGATTTTCCACAAGTGCAGTTATATAATCCGGCGTTATCCCCTCTATATCACCATTATCAGAGAGAATTTTTACAAAACTCATCTCATGCGGTGCAAAAAAGTACGCACCTGCCTGCCATACAAATGCTGCTTCCATATCGTATAATACTGTATCTGATGTATTCTGCGGATTTTTGTCGTTTTTATTTTCAAAAAGAACGGCAGATGTTATAATTTCCGCTTCTTTAAAAGGATTTTTATATATCATATCCGGATAAAATGTACGTTCTGATGATTCATCCGTAATTTTGCTGCATATGTATATTTCATCCGAAGCCAGTGCTGATGCACAAGTTCCGATATTTACAAGAAAATTTTTGTCTGCTTTCAAATCAAGCTTTGCACATACACCCGCTACCGATGACGCAGCAGCAGCATTACCTGTCCCTGTAATAATTAACAATATTTCTTTTTCTTCATTTGCAAATACTGTAAACGGCATATATGACTCATCTTTTTTTAATCTGTATTTCTCAATCAGCGGTTTTGCCTCGCAGTAAATTGCCATTGCCAAAATTATCATTTTCTGCACTCCGGTCACATTCAATTTTTCATTATTATAGCAAATCTTCCCGTTTTTTTCCTGTTTTTTCTTTAATTTTAATAAATTAATTCACTGTTTAACTTTAAAATCCGTTCTTTATCATATATAATTTTATATAATAACGTATGCAATCTGCCCGCAGATACATACATCCACAAATATAATATGCCAAAAAAAATATCTATTGTGGCAGAATGGAGTATTTATGAAAAAATTAGGTTTCGGAACTATGAGACTCCCTCTTATTAATCCAGAAGATAAGACAAGCATTGACCAGAATTATTTTAATCAGCTTGCAGATAAATTTATTGAAAAAGGATTTAATTATTTTGATACAGCATATACTTATCATGATGAAAAATCTGAAGGGGCAATTAAAAAAGCCCTGACCGAAAGGTATGACCGCAAAGATTACATACTTGCAGACAAGATGCCTACCATTCTTATAAAATCCGGTGATGAATATCCTATGTACTTTAACAGACAGCTTGAAAGAACCGGTGCCGAATATTTTGACTATTATCTTATGCACAACATGGGAAAAGACAGATATGCAAAGGCCACTGAATTCGGCGGATTTGAATTTGCCGAAGAGATGAAAAAAGAAGGAAAAATCAGAAAATTTGGATTTTCATTTCACGATGATGCTGAAACTCTTGACAGAATCCTTACAGAACACCCTGATGTCGATTTTGTACAGCTTCAGATTAATTATTTTGACTGGAATAACAAAATAATACAATCTCGTCTGTGCTACGAAACTGTCGTAAGACACGGCAAACCTATTATTGTAATGGAGCCTGTAAAGGGGGGTACTCTTGCAAATCTTCCAAAAGAAGCTGCTGATTTGTTAAGAGAATTCAATCCAGATGCTTCACCTGCATCATATGCTCTCCGGTTTGCGGCTTCACTTGATAATGTTTTTATGATTTTAAGCGGCATGAATACAATGGAACAGGTACTTGATAACACTTCTGTTTTTGATAATCTCACACCGCTTAATGAAGATGAAAAAGAAATTCTTGAAAAAGTTATTAAAATAATTGAAAAATCTGTTGAAATTCCTTGTACATCATGTGGCTACTGTATGGAAGTCTGTCCGAAAAACATACCTATACCACAGCTTTTTGGTCTTTACAACAACTATAAAATTAACAATAATTTTTCAAACATGTACCACAACCGCATAATTTATAACCGTGGAAAATCTTCCGACTGTCTGAACTGCCACCGCTGCGAAAAGAACTGTCCGCAGCATATTGCAATTCCTGACAATCTCAAAAAGATTGCAGCCTTTGAAAAATAATATGTAAAAAATAATTAATTAATAAAAAGCAAAAACCGCCAGCTCCGTTATTGCACGGATTCTGACGGTTTTATGTATACACTAAAATTGATTTTTAATTTTAATCAGCCCATCTCTCCACGAATGTCCCGTGTAGGCGGATCCATCGGATAATTACCTGTAAAGCAGGCATCACAGAATCCCGTTCCTCCACAAATCATCTCGCTTAATCTGTCAACTTCAAGATAACCGAGCGAATCTGCTCCTATTATTTTACAGATTTCATCTACTGTCTTTCCTGTAGCGATAAGCTGGTCTTCTGACGGAATATCCGTACCGAAATAACAAGGATGTTTAAACGGCGGTGAACTTATACGCACATGAACTTCCTTTGCTCCGGAATTTTTAAGAAGGCTTACAATTCTTGCACTTGTTGTACCTCTTACGATTGAGTCATCAATCATAACAACTCTCTTTCCGGCAACTGCTTCTTTTAATACGTTAAGCTTAACTTTTACGCTTGATTCTCTCTGTGCCTGTTTCGGCTTGATGAAAGTTCTTCCGACATAGTTATTTTTTATAAATGCATTTCCGTAAGGAATACCTGATTCAAGTGAAAATCCAAGTGCCGCAGGATTTCCCGATTCAGGAACACCCACAACCAAATCTGCATCTACAGGATGAGTTTTTGCAAGAATACGTCCTGCGTTAATTCTTGATTCATATACACCCATTCCATCAATCTTACTATCAGGTCTTGCAAAATAAATATATTCAAATATACATCTTGCGGTATTTTTCTGACAAAGTGATGTATCAGATTCAATTCCTTTGCTTGTAATTGTTACAACTTCACCCGGAAGTACATCTCTTACAAATTCCGCACCGACTGTATCTAATGCACAGGTCTCTGATGATAAGAAATATGTATTATCTCTCTTACCAATGCAAAGCGGCTTAAATCCAAACGGGTCTCTTGCACCGATAAGCTTTCTCGGACTCATTACTACAAGCGAATAAGCACCTTTTATCTTTAACATTGCATTTTTAACTGCCTCTTCGACAGTTCCTACTTTGAGTCTTTCTCTCGCAATAAGATATGCGATTACTTCTGAATCAATAGTTGTCTGAAAAATAGCACCTGTATATGACAATTCCTCACGCAGCTCAACTGCATTAAGAAGATTACCATTATGTGCCATACCGAGTGTTCCCTTGACATAATTAAGAACAAGAGGCTGTGCATTCTCACGGACACTGCTGCCCGCTGTCGAATAACGCACATGTCCGACACCGATATTTCCTTTTAATTTTTCAAGATTTTCCGGATTAAATACTTCATTTACAAGACCCATATCTTTGTAAGACATTACCTTGCCCTTAGGACCATTGGTATCACTTACGGCAATACCGCAGCTTTCCTGTCCTCTGTGCTGTAATGCAAAAAGACCATAGTATATTGTAGATGCAACGTCTTCTCCATCAAAATCATATGCACCGAATACTCCGCACTCCTCATGAAGCCCGTCAAAATCGGCTGTATTCATAATATTATTGTTATCCATCAACTTCTCCATACTCTTATTTGTCTAAAATTATTTAGAAAATGGTGTGCCTGTTAAAAGTTCATATGCTTCTTTGTACTTGTCAACAGTCTTTGTTACAACCTCATCAGGAAGAAGTAAATCATTATCAGGATTTGCCTTTAACCAGTCTCTTACAAACTGTTTATCGAATGACGGCTGTCCCTGACCAGGTTTATAGCCTTCCAATGGCCAGAATCTTGAACTGTCCGGTGTGAGCATCTCATCGCCGATTACCACATTGCCATCTTCATCAAGACCGAATTCAAACTTTGTATCAGCAATTATAATGCCTTTGCTGAGTGCATATTCTGCACATTTCTTATAAAGTGTGATTGTGCAGTCCTTTATTTTTGTAGCATAGTATTCGCCTTTTCCAGGAAATGCTTTTTCAAGAACTTCAATACTTCTCTCATATGAAATATTCTCGTCATGGTCGCCAACTTCAGCTTTTGTACTTGGTGTGTAGATTGGCTCAGGAAGCTTTTCAGACTCCTGCAATCCTTCAGGAAGCTTAATGCCACAGACTGTTCCGTTTTCTTTGTAGCTTGCCCAGCCGCTGCCTGTGATATAACCTCTTACGATACATTCAATAGGAAGCATCTTTAACTTCTTGCACTTCATGCTTCTGCCTTTATACTCATCCTTATGGAAGAATTCAGGCATATCATTAACATCTACAGAAATCATATGATTAGGAACTACGTCCTTTGTATAATCAAACCAGAACTTTGACATCTGAGTAAGAATAGCACCCTTATCAGTAATCTTGTTCTTCAGGATATTGTCAAATGCTGATATACGGTCTGTTGCAACCATTATCAAGCTGTCACCATTGTCATAAACTTCTCTTACTTTTCCTTCATAAAGTAATTTTAAGTTTTCCATTATAATCCTCCGTTTCTGTACATGTCTGTCCCGGCATAAGGACACATGCCATTATATTAATATTAGTTAAGCATGTCACTTTTTAAAGCAACACAGACAAATTATATAACAAAGAAATGTCAAAATCAATAATCTGTGTGTTTTATGCAAAAATAATATTGATTTTACCTGCTTATTCCCACCTTATCAAGCCACTGCATAACATCACTCTCGCAACCGGCAAAATCTGCTTGATATATAGAAAATCCATCTGTCACCGTTGTTTTCAGCTCAAGATTTTTTATTTGTATTTTCAGTTTTGCCACCGCACGCAGTTAAATTAAATAATGTCATTATCGCCAATACGGCAGCAACTTTTGTATATACAGATCATCAATATATTTTCATTCTTTTTATATGATAACTATATTTTCCCCATTTATCACATTTTCTTTATTAGCTGCAAACACCGAATCTTTTATAGTAATATCTGAAATTGTATTTTCACGGCCACTTATTGGCTCGATTTTTACCGCTGTATCACAGCCGTTACATTCTATCTGCTCAATGAGGATATTTTTGAAATACGGCACATCGCTCTCATCAACCTGTGCAATCGTCTCATTTTTATCAAGTAAATTGAGCACATATCCCATCGTGAGGATTACAGCTTCGTTTTTTATGTCTATCATATTAATATTACGGATTGTAATGTCTTCTACAACACCGCCGCGTCCCATTGCACTCTTTATGCGGATGCCGACGTCTGTACCTGCAAATGTACAGTTTTCGACGAGTATATTTTTTACATCACGCGACATCTCACTTCCGATTACGAATCCGCCATGGCCTTCATTTACTATGCAATCATGTATATAAAGATTTTCGCATGGATCTTCAAATGTTCTCGCCTCAGCATTTTTTCCTGATTTTATGCAGATTGCATCATCACCTGTTTCAAATGTGCTGTTGTATATTTCAACATTGTGGCACGATTCAACGTCTATTCCATCACCATTTTGTGCATAATACGGATTGCTTACCGTAATGTCACGCACAGTAAGATTTTTACAGAATATCGGATGTATGTTCCATGCAGGAGAATTCATAAATGTTGCCTGTTCCAGAAGTACATTGCTGCAATTTTTAATTTCAACCATAACAGGTCTGTAAAAATCATAATAATCTGCGGCCTGTGGCAATATGTCATGTGTTTTTCCCTGAATATTTGCTTTGTTTCCAAGATATGCACTTTCTGACGGAAACCATATGCCACCCTCTTTTGTTTCAATAACATAATCGCTCTTTTTAAGGAGTGCATTCCACTGTCTTTCTGTAAGCTTGAACTGTTTTACAGGACGCCATAAATCGCCGCTTCCATCTATAACACCATATCCGCTTATTGCGATATTTTCAGCTCCGTCCGCTGAAATAGGTGAAACTGTTCTTATACATTCCTGACCTTCATAATTAGTAATAACTAACGGATAGTCTTTCTTATTTTTTGTGAATTTAAGAACTGCTCCACGTTCAAGATAAAGACGAACCCCGGATAAAAGCCTGATTGGTGATGTCATCCATACCCCCTGCGGAATTACTACCGTACCGCCGCCCTGTGACGACATACTTTTTATTGCCTCATTTATGACTCTTGCATTTATTCTTCCTGTATCGTCATCATATACATTTTTAACAGCACCATATGCTGTAATTGATGTCTTTCTATCAGGAAATTCAGGAACTGCCACTTTAAAATTTTCTTTTAACATAAATTTCTCCTTATAAAATTTTTCTCATCTAATTATTCTTGATTCTGTACTTACCAAATTTATTTTCTAACAAAGCCGGACTGCATAACCAGCCCGGCTTCTCATGATTTTGTTATAAAAGCTCTTTTAAAATTTTATTTACAAGACCAGGATTTGCTTTTCCTTTCATTGCTTTCATCGTCTGTCCGACAAGGAAACCGATTGCCTTATCTTTACCATTTCTGTAATCTTCAACTGACTGCGGATTGTCTGCAATCACTTTTTCAACTACCAAACGAAGCTCGCCCTCATCGCTCACCTGTGCAAGACCTTTTTCTTTCACATAGGCTTCAGGGTCTACATCTTCGTCAAATATAACGGCAAATATGTCTTTTGCAACAGAACCGTTGATAGTACCTGCCTCTACAAGCTTGATAAGCTTTGCAAGATTTTCAGGTGAAAATGTAATATCTTCAGGCTCCATATCCTTATCTTTAAGAATTCTCATTGTCTCGCCGAGAATCCAGTTAGAAACTTTCTTTGGCTGATTGCAAAGTGATGTTGTTGCCTCAAAAATATCAGCAAGTTTCTTGGAATCCGTAATAAGATTAATGTCATATTCAGGAATTCCATACTCTGTGGCATAACGTGCCATTTTTTCTGTCTTAAACTCAGGCTGACGGCTTCTGATTTCACCAAGCCACTCATCGCTTATGTTAAGCGGAACAAGGTCTGGGTCTGGGAAATATCTGTAATCCTGTGCATCTTCCTTTGAACGCATTGCATATGAATACGCCTTATTGTCGTCCCATCTTCTTGTTTCCTGAATAACGGCTTCTCCCGATTCAATCAAATCAATCTGTCTGTCACGCTCTGCTTCAATAGCTCTTGAAATAGCAGAAAATGAGTTAAGATTCTTTGTCTCTGTTCTTGTGCCAAATTCTGTACTTCCGACTTCCCTTACAGAAAGGTTTACATCGGCTCTCATTGAACCCTCCTGAAGTTTGCAATCAGATGCTCCGAGATACTGTATTATAAGTCTTAATTTTTCAAGATAAGCGATTACTTCCTCTGCACTTCTCATATCAGGCTCAGATACGATTTCGATGAGCGGAACGCCTGAACGGTTGTAATCAACGTATGAAACATCTTCCCAGTCATCATGGACAAGTTTTCCGGCATCTTCTTCCATGTGGATTTCATGGATTCTTATTGCCTTCTCTGTTCCATCTTCAAGCTTAATATCAACATGTCCGTTACGGCATATCGGAAGATATAACTGTGAAATCTGATAATTCTGTGGGTTATCAGGATAAAAATAATTCTTTCTGTCAAATTTGCAGTGCTGTGTTATTGAACAATTTGTAGCAAGACCAACTGCTGCCGCATACTCCACAACCTGTTTGTTAAGGACAGGAAGCGAGCCCGGCATACCTGTGCAGACAGGGCATGTATGTGTATTAGGTGCACCGCCGAATGCTGTTGAACAGCCGCAGAAAATCTTTGTTTTGGTAGCCAGTTCTACATGAACTTCAAGGCCAATAACTGTTTCGTATTGTTTCGACATATTATTTTTTCCTCCTTACTCAAATTTACCGCGTGCCTGCTCATATGCGTAGGCAGTCTGAATTAATTTCTTTTCGTTAAAGCAGTCACCGATAAGCTGGACACCTATAGGAAGACCATTATCGTCTTTTCCGCACGGAACGCTTATGCCCGGAAGTCCTGCAAGATTTACGGAAATTGTATAAATATCACCAAGATACATCTTGATAGGGTCTGCAAGTGATGAACCGAGCTTAGGGGCTGTTGTAGGTGCAACAGGTCCGAGTATTACGTCATACTTTGCAAATGCCTCATCAAAAGCCTTCTTTATCATGGCTTTTACACGAAGTGCTTTAAGATAATAAGCATCGTAATAACCTGAACTTAATACGAATGAACCAAGCATGATTCTTCTCTTAACCTCAGGCCCGAATCCTTCTGAACGCGTCTTTTTATACATGCTGTGAAGTCCGTCATAATCTTTTGCACGGAAACCGTATTTTACACCGTCGAATCTTTCAAGATTTGAACTTGCTTCTGCTGCTGCTATTGTATAATAAGTCGGAATAGCATACTCTACAAGACTCAAATCAAATTCTTCAACAATAGCACCTTTTGACTTTAAAACTTCCGCTGCCGAAAGAACCGCCTCTTTTACCTGCGGGTCAAGACCTTCTCCGAAATAATCTCTCGGAATACCGATTCGCATTCCCGCAACATCATCTACAAGTGCTGATGTAAAATCTGTATCTTTTCTTTCAACTGATGTTGAATCTTTCTTATCATGTGATGCGATTACTTCCATGATAGTTGCACAGTCCGTAACGTCTTTACAAAGAGGTCCAATCTGGTCAAGAGATGAACCGTATGCGATAAGTCCGTAACGTGAAACTGTTCCATATGTCGGTTTCATGCCGACAACACCGCAGTATGATGCAGGCTGTCGTATAGAACCGCCTGTGTCAGAACCAAGTGCACAAAAGCACTCATTTGCTGCAACTGCCGCAGCCGAACCGCCTGAAGAACCACCCGGTACATGCTCTGTGTTCCACGGATTCTTAGTCGGACCGTAAGCTGATGTCTCGGTTGTAGAACCCATGGCAAATTCGTCCATGTTTGTCTTTCCGATGACAACAGCTCCCGCTTCTTCTATTCTTTTTACAGCTTCGCTTGAAAACTGTGGTATAAAGTTTCCTAATATTTTTGATGAACATGTTGTAAGAACACCCTCTGTACACATGTTATCTTTTATTGCAATCGGCACACCTGCAAGAGGTCCTGTAAGTTCCCCTGCCTCAATCTTTTTCTGGGCTTCTTTTGCTGCCGAAAGTGCTGCTTCCCTGTCAAATGTAACATAACAGTTAAGCTCTTCTTCTTTGCTGTCAATGTTTGCAATAACAGCTTCCATTGCCTCTACCGCTGTGGTTTTTCCCGACTTAATCTGCCCGGCAAGTTCCACTGCTGTCAAATCCAACAATCCCATGGCCGCTCCTTTCTATTCAACAGTTTTTGGTACAACAAATGTCTTGTCTTTTCTTTCAGGTGCGTTGAAAAGTGTTTTTTCGCTTTCATCACCGTTAGTAACAACATCTTCACGCATTACATTTTCAATAGGAAATACGTGTGACATAGGCTCAACGCCTGTTGTATCAAGCTCATTAAGCTGGTCAATATAATCAAGCATGCTCGCCATATCTTTCTTAGCCTGTTCTTTTTCTTCGTCAGAAAGTTCAAGCTTGGCAAGGATACCTACATAATCAATCGTTGCGTCATCAATTACGTTTGCCATATAATCCTCCTTGTTTTGCGAAGCAAAATCCGAGCCCCTCACGGCGAGGAGAGGATTTGTCCTCCTTGTTTTGCGAAGCAAAATCCCAATGTGCGGCACTGCCGCACATTGCTCTCATGCGTATTTTAATCACGGACTTTTATGTGAACTTCTCTAAGCTGCTGCTCTGTTACCTCATTAGGAGCACCACACATAAGATCCTGTGCAGTACCGCTCATTGGGAATGCGATAACTTCACGGATATTTTCCTCATTTGTAAGAAGCATAATCATTCTGTCGATACCAGGTGCCATACCTGCGTGTGGCGGTGCACCGAATTGGAATGCGTTATACAACGCTCCGAACTTCTCCTTTAATACTTCTTCATCATATCCTGCAATTTCAAATGCCTTAACCATTATCTGCATATCATGGTTTCTTACGGCACCTGAAGAAAGTTCTACACCGTTACAAACAATATCATACTGATAAGCAAGAATATCAAGCGGGTCTTTTGTATTTAATGCTTCAAGACCACCCTGTGGCATTGAGAAAGGATTATGTGTAAATCCAATCTTCTTTGTCTCCGGGTCTCTTTCAAACATTGGGAAATCGTTGACATAACAGAAACGGTAAGCATCTTTTTCAATAAGGTCAAGTCTTTCACCGAGTTCTGTTCTAATCTGTCCTGCATAATATGCAGCTCTGTCTTCTTTGTCAGCCATGAAGAAAATTGTATCTCCTGCCTGAAGTCCTGCAAGTTCTCTGATTTCACCCTTTAACTCATCTGGAATAAACTTATCAATTGGTCCCTTATATGAAAGGTCATCTAATACTTCAAGATAACCGAGACCACCCATTCCGAGACCTGTAGCAAACTTGAGGAGCTTTTCATGCTGTCCCTTTGAAAGCTTTGCATGAACATTGATAGCTCTTACAGTCTTATTCTGGAACGGCTTGAAAGTACATTTATTAAAAAATTCAGAAAGGTCTATAATTCTTAACGGATTTCTGAGGTCAGGCTTGTCTGAACCAAACTCAAGCATAGCCTGCTTGTAGCTTATGATTGGATAAGGAGCCTGTGTAACCTTGAATCCCTTTGGTGCAAATTTTTCAAATGTTTCTGAGAGAACTTCCTCACCTACACGGAAAACATCTTCCTGTGTTGCAAAGCTCATCTCAAAGTCAAGCTGATAGAATTCTCCCGGTGAACGGTCAGCTCTTGCATCTTCATCCCTGAAACATGGTGCAACCTGAAAATATTTATCAAAACCGGATACCATAAGAAGCTGCTTATACTGCTGTGGTGCCTGTGGAAGTGCATAGAATTTTCCCTTATATTTTCTTGAAGGAACGATATAATCTCTTGCACCTTCAGGAGAAGAGGCACAAAGTATAGGTGTCTGAATCTCCAAAAATCCCATATCTGTCATTTTCTGTCGAAGGAATGAAATTACCTTTGAACGGAAAATGATATTGTCTTTTACTTTCTGATTTCTAAGGTCAAGATAACGATATTTGAGACGAACATCTTCTCTGACCTCTTTTGAAGTCATAACTTCAAACGGAAGTGTCTGATAAACCTGTCCGAGCATGGTAATTTTCTTTGCTTCAAGTTCGATTGTACCTGAAGGAATCTTTGGATTGTATGTCTCCTCATCTCTCTTTTCCATGATACCTTCTATACTGATACATTCTTCTTTTTTGATTCCCTTTAAAAGTTCTGCATCTCTGATAACTACCTGAAGCACACCATACATATCTCTTAAATCGATAAATGATACACCGCCGTGGTCACGGATATTCTCTACCCAGCCCGCTACTCTTAAATTGCTGTCAATATCCTGTTCACTGACCTGATTTAATGTTCTGTCTCTGTAAATGTTTGACATCGTAATCTCCTTTCTTAACTACGCTCTTTTTGAAAAAGCCTTATGTGAGGCAAAATATGTTTTTAATTTTGTCACACACAAAAGCCCCGGAATACATTAATTGTATCCCGGGGCGAATAAACTTATTATCCGCGGTACCACCCGCATCAGATATGCACTTACAAAAATTACATATCTCTCATTAGCACTTAACGCGTGCAACGAAATAACCTAGCCGCCAAATTCAAATCATATCCGTCGGTTCAGCTATCCAACTCCGGAGTGTTCCCTCAATCAATTCCCTGCGGGTGCTCTCAGCCGACGACACCACTTTCCTGTCAGGTTCCATGAAAAAGAGTCTCTTTCACAGTCTTTATAATATATTCTGTTATTGCCTTACAGAGCTGTCCGCCCACTAAAGACATTTTGATATTGGTATCATAACATACGAAAATATTTTATTCAAGGACTATTTGAAAAATTTCAACGCTGCCGTCGTTATAAATGCCTGTATAGGAACCGTCAGTATCACGCCGATTGTACCGCAGAGTCCGCAGACTATTTCTGTTATTATGGAATTGTAACCCATAATCTGAAGGTATGGCATCTCATAAGAATATATCGTAAGAAGTGTTCCCGTTGCCGAACCCGTGTATGCAAGAATGAGTGTATTTGACATGGTTCCCATCATATCGTGTCCGACGTGCATTCCTGACATAAACAGCTCTTTTGCTTTCAAATCAGGTGCCTTTTCGTGAATCTCGGTTATAGCGGCAACTATAGATACGCTTACGTCCATCACCGCACCGAGTGACGATATTAATATTCCCGCATACAAAATATCCGAAACATGCAGTTTTGAACTGTTGGCTATATATATCATTGATTCCGCATCAGACATGTTATATCCGTTGAGATTTGAAAGGCTGCCCGCAATCATTGCAAGACCTCCCGACAAAACTATGCCTACTGTTGTTCCGATTATTGCACAGACCGTCTTTGAAGAAACTCCGTTTAATATATATATCGACGCCGCAAGAATCACAACCGATGTGAGAAGTGCCGCAAATATCCCGTTCAGACCGATATAAAGAAGCGGAACATACATACATATTACACATATAAATGTAAATATCAGTGCGTAGAGTGCCGCTGCTCCTTTTTTGCCTCCGACAAGCACAAGACAAAGCGAAAACAGCCCAAGCAGAACATATACCATCATTGTCCTGTCATAATTGTACACAGAACCCGTAATCACACCATCTATATCTTTTACTACCGCAATAACCTTTGTTCCTGTCGTGCAGAATGCACCTCTTTGAAATGAATTTGAGTTATCAAGTTCACAATTCTGCCCCTTATACTGACCGCCGGTAATCTTTGCGGATACTTTCTGTGCACCGCCGAATGGCTGTCCGCCCGAATTATCTTCTATAATTTGTGTGACCTTTGCTTTTACATATACAACATTATTATTTGCTTTGATATGAGTTCTCTTAATTTGACAACTTCCGATGATAATCCCCGCAAGAATCACCATCGGAAGAAGTACACGGAGAACTCTTTTATATAAATTTCTCCTGTTATCCATTAAATTATGCCTCTTTTTTCTTTATAACGGTAACTGCCCCGATACCTGCCGCTGACAGTCCAAGAAGCACAAACAGCCATATCTTTGCCCTGTCACCTGTTTCAATCGAACCAATAAGCTTATCAGAATTTGTATTTTCCTGATTATCTGAATCGCTGCCGCCCGTATTGACACTTTCATTTTTCTTTGCTGTCGTAAATTCATATACACCGCTCTTTTCAATATCCGACGCTGTATTGGTTACAACCGCATACCACGCATAATCTGTATTTTCTTTAAGATTTGTCAATTCAAGTACAGCCTTTCCTGTTGCACCGTTTGTTTCTGCATTTACACTTCCAAGCTTCTCATTTGTATACACGTAAGCTGAAAAGCTCTTTTCAAGAATTGTCTGCTCTTTCGTATTAAAATTAACGTCGAGAACCATCTGGTCAACGCCCGTTGCTGATGCACCTTCTACATTTAATGTGTGAAGTTCTGTATCATAATAGTTAAAATCGTCCATGCAAGGAGAATATGAATTCATATAAATCTTGTTATTATCAAGGTCAAAATACAGGAACTTAATATATTCGTTACCGCCTTCAAATCCTGACTGATAATCGGTACAAATCTGATATACTGTTCTGTCATTCCTGCCGTCGCCGTCATCATCAAACATTACAGTCTCATATGATGAGCCGTGATAATGGCCGTTTAATACCGCAAATACATTAGGATTCTTTTCAACAACATATTTCTGTACAAGCTGTCCATAATAATCAAGATAAGTTCCGCCGCTCTGCTTTACATTTGTGTATGTATGGAAGCAAAGGATTGCCTTTCTGTCACTATACTGTGAAAGGACCTGATTCATCCAGTCAATTTCGTCCTGATAAATATTCCAGCTCATGTATACAATGATAAAATCCTGTCCGCCCTCACTTATCAAATCATAATGGCCTTTATTGTTCTGATATGTTCCACCATATGTAGGCTGTGTCTTAAATCTGTTTTCTCCGAAATATTTGTAATAATTTTCATAATCTGCAAGACCTGCCGCAACATCGTGATTTCCGCCAAGAACGCCGTAAGGCATGCCTGCTTTGTCAAGAATTCCCATTGCTTCGTCGGCATTTTTCCACTCGTAAGTCATATCAACATCATCTACAATATCACCCGTATGAATTACATACTTAATTTTACGCTTGTCAGCATTATTTACAATCCAGTTATTAATATTAGTAAAATGATGCTGCCATTCCTCCGCATAATACTGTGTATCCGTCTCCCACGCGAAACAGAAATCGTAATCGTCCGGAACATTTGTACCGTCCCAGTCTGCATTATTATTTACTTTTTTATCAGTAACTGTATCAAGTTCCGGAAGTGATGAATCAGCAGTACACTGGACAATAATCGTCGCATTTCCGTCTTTTACATGATTTGCAGCTGTAAATCCGGCTTCTTTTATTGTTCCGTTTTCGTCGGCTTTTGCAATTTCATCCCATTCATTTGTAGCTGTATTTAACACATACATTGTACTTGCATGCGTATCGTTACTGTTTGAAGCTTCACCGTCCCAGTTTGCGGCAATAATTTCATCATCTTTTACATCAGGTACATTTACCGTGTACTGTATATACGGAAGAATACCTTCTGATGTATCTGTTTTTATACTGTCGGCTTTTATCCTTTCAGCCCTATAAAATGTTGCCGTTGTATCTGACTTGACATTTTCAAGGTTAAGATAAAGAGAAGCACTGTTATCCGTAATATCCGATGTTAAACCGTCCTTAATTGTTACCTTTGCACTGTCTGCCATAAATACCGCTGTCTTTGTTGTCTCATTTCCTGCAGCATCTTTTGCAAATGCTGTAATTGTATGCTGTCCGTCGCCCAAAGCAAAAGAGGTTGTTTCATATGTATCATTAATCTGCTCGCCGTCAAGAGTCACAACGAATTCTTCCAGTGTATTTGCTTCTGTAACTTTAGGACTGAGTGTAATATTTCCACCCAAAATGTCACCATCTTTTACACCAAGCTCAATCTCAGGAGCTTTGTTATCCACAATAAAAGTAACTTCTTTTGTATTTATGCCGTCAGTTACCTTTAAAGTATGTTCACCTTCTGAAAGCTTTGTTGTATCAACCTGTGTACCAACTGCAGTAACTTCTGTAGCCGGAACTGTAAAACTCACATCCATATATGGACACATACCAGCTGAATCACCAATATAATGAACTGTTTCATAATCTGTGCTAAGATTTGTCTTTGCACTTGTAGTTGCATCATCCGGTCCGATTGACACCGGATAGTAAACGTTTCCATTAATAAGTTTTAATGCAAGATTTTTAACTGTAAAATCTTCTCTGTTCGCATCCGGCATAAGATATTCGTCACCTGTCGTACCATATGTACCAGCCCAGAAACGGAGTGTTACATCATATGATGAATTTTCCTCATTATAAGTAAAATATTTATTATCAATATGTAGTGCCTGACCATCAAGTATTTGGTACTGCCACTTTCCTATTGAAGCAATTGTTTCGTTATCCGTTGTTGTAACCGCATTTCTAAAATAGCTGTCCCTGCCGTCAGCATGGAATGTAAAATACGCTCCGTCTTCAAGCATTGGCGTTGTTGTGCGTTCAATACCATCAATATATATCTTTGATGATAAATTATTACCTCCGTCATTAGCTGTCATTGTTACAATTCCACTGACTTCCTCTTTATCACCTATATTTGTTCTGATTCCGTCAGTTTCATTTAATTTGTTAATTTCCACCTTGTAAATATTACTTAATATGCTGCGGTATCTGTTATCCGCACTCACGTAAAATTCAACATAATCATGTGAAAATAATTCATCCGCTGGAATCAATACTTCATAAAGATTAGGAACTCTCCTGTTTACTTCCGTTGTTTTATTCCAGTTTCCTGTTCCGTCAAATCTGTAATATGTACTGATACCTGTTCTTGCAAGATTTCCTGTCTGCTCAAACTGGAAATCAACTCTTAACTCATCACCCTGCATAATAGATTTTGGAACAGTATCATTAAGCTGTAAAGTCAATGCTGAACCATCATCTTTTGCATATGTATACTGTTCTGTGCTTGCAGTTCCCATTGAAGTTGCTGCATTTGCTGTTTTAAGAAGCATTTCAGGTCCTTCTGGATTTACCATAAGTTCAGCCGATTTGTTATCCTTGCAGTCAGAATTACCAACATAGCAGTAATTTGACACAAGTTTTCTTGTTCCGTCAGAATTTTTCTTATAAATCTCAACTGCACGGTTTGTATTGTTCATACCATTCTGACCCGTAACAAGATAAACCGGAACATCTTCACTTATTTTATAAGCATCACGGAATTCTTTCTCTGTAGGAAAACTTGTATAATTTTTCAGAAAATTAATTCTGTAAAACCATATTACTGCTGTTTTTCCTGACGGAATAACGCAGTTATCAGATGAACCTATACCCGACTCTGTATTTTCATCATAACGGCTTACCTCGAGAATTTTTCTGCTGCCCTCTTTAACTTCATATCCAAACTGATATTCGTCATTCAAATCAACATCATGGTCTGTTGTATTGACAACTTCGACACATTCCATCAAATCATCACTGATTCCATATACACTGCTTCTGTTTATATCATTCGGTCTTACTTCCGTAATAAACACACCGTTGGCAATCTGTGAATCAGGAACTTTAGCCTTTACAAGACCATTAAGCTGTCCTGAGTATACATATCCCGGTGAAGGCTCACACATATCGCGGTATACTTCCATTTCATTTCCAATATCGGGAATTGAAAGCTCAACCGAAAATCCGTCCATTGTATTAACCTTATCCGTAGCCGTAAATGTTGAAACCACATTATTGCCAGCTTTTGTTTTTAATGAAAATGTTGATGTAACGCCCCAGTTCACACCACTTGTAACTTTAAGAACAACTGCATCGTCAGGAATTCTCATCTCTTCCCTGAATTCTGCTTCTGTAGGAATCGTAGTTGTGACATCACTTCTATAATTCCACAGTACAACCTTCTCTTCCGGCTGTATTACAACATCATCATTATCATCCATTGTTGTAACTTTTTGAACTGTATCGTTATATACAAACTCATATGTATCGTTAAAATTAACAGGATTTTCATATGTACTTGTAATCTCGACAAATTCCATCAAATCGGTTGTACTTTTATATAACCTGATACTTTCGTAACCACTTTTTTCTCTTGAATTATTCTTCACACTCCGGTCTACGTCATTCTGATAAATCTCCGTAAGCCAAAGTCCCTCTTTGTTAAAACTCTCATTTACCGAAACATCTGCACCGCCTGTCTCGCTCGCAATAAGCGGTGAAATATTACCTAAGATACTGCCTGCTATCATAACAGCAGCCACAGTTCCCGCTACAATCCGTTTTTTTCTCCTTTTCATGACGTTCTCCTTATTAGTATAATTGCTCAAACATTTGAAAACGTCATAATTATAGTAATGTCATGTAAAATCCAATATCACAATTTGAAGAAATTTATGTAAAACTTTGTAAAATTTTTTAAAATATAATAATATATTATCACTGCTTATTTTCTTCTTTTAATTCTTTCTCCTTAAACTCCCACTCTCTTAATGTATAATCCCAATCTCTATATGCCAATCTTTTTATACATATATAATATTTGTCATCTAGATTTTTATATATAAGTATAAAATTCTTTGGCACAATATCTATATCTTCCCCGTCTTCAAAATCTTCTGCAAACAGCTTGGTTCCTGTCACATAATATCCTATAATTTTCCCATTTTTATCCATCATGTTTTTTCCCCCTGTTCCCAGACATCACATGCAAAACTGCTAATTGCACTGTCATAACTATAAAGCCTTGTAAGATTATATACTTTCGTTGTCTTTTTTAATTGTTCTCTTGCTTCATCACCGACGCCTTTGCTGTTTTCAACCGCCGTTAAATATCTTTGTCTGTCACTATTTAACTGATTCACCATATTGGCAGCCTGTTTTTTGCTTACTTCAAATTGACCATCATATAATCCAATATCATACAACTGTTTGAATTTTACCGTCTTACAAAATACTGGTATTGTAAAATCTTTTTCATACCACATTGCTGTATTTTTTATTACTGTTCTCGGACAATATATGTATGTTAATATTCCTGCAACCATCAGCACATACGCCGCTATCGCTAATGTTAATTTTTTCTTCATTTGATTCTCCTAATATTTATGCACCCAATTACAAAAACTCCTATTCTTTGCTGATACTGCTCTGATTTGTGACTGTCAAATGCACCTGCACAAGTGCATGTATTTTCATAACAGCATAGCAAAAAACAGCTATCCCTGTACTGTTTGTGCATAAATAACATATTTTTGTATTTATACAGGTACAAGTATAGCTGTTTTTTATTTTTCTGACTACAATTTTTATATTAATTGTTAAATATTTTTCTGAGAGTTCAATTACAATTTTCTCATTTTTGCTGCACGAAGAAGATGCTTTGCAAGAACTGAGGTTGTTACTGAACCTACTCCGCCGGGAACAGGCGTAATAACCGATGTCTTTTCTGCCACGCTGTCAAAATCGACATCACCGCACAGATTTCCGCTTTCGTCCACATTGATTCCGACGTCAATTACAACCGCGTCATCAGCGACATAATCAGGCTTTATCATCTTTGCAGAACCCGCCGCCGCAACAAGCACTTCTGCATTACAACATGTTCCTGCCATATCTTTCGTCTTAGTGTGGCATACAGTAACAGTCGCATTTTTTTTCATAAGCATCATTGCAACAGGTTTTCCGATTACAAGGCTTCTTCCGACTACCGTAACTCTCTTTCCTGTCAGGTCAATCCCGGCATAATCAAGCATTTCAATTACAGCTTCCGCCGTACACGGTGCAAAACCGTTTACATCGCCTGCGTATACTTTTGCAAGATTAATCGGAGAAATTCCGTCAAGGTCTTTTACCGGGTTGATTCTTTCTTCTATTGCTTTTTCATTGATATGCTTAGGAAGCGGTCTTAAAAGAAGGATTCCGTCTATATTGTCATCTTTATTAATCTTGTCAAATTCTTTCTGGAATTCCTCATCTGTTATATCCTGAGGAAATACATATGATGTGCAGTCAAATCCGACCTTATCCATCTTTTTTGTCGCACCGCGTTCATACGAACAATCGTCGGGACGCTCTCCCACACGGATAATCGCAAGATGCGGCTTGATACCAGCCTCCTGTGATTCTTTTATAAGTTCCTCATTAATAGCCTGTGCAACAGGCAGACCCTTTAAAATTTCCATTTTCATACTCCCTTGTACTTTTATGCTCAACCTATGCCAAAAAATCCCGTACATTTATGCCAATATTATTGTTATTTACCTTACCTTGTCCATTACAGTCTCATAAATGCTGTCCGCAAGCTCATTTCCCTGTACCAGCATTTCATCAGCACGCATATTCATATCATCTGCAACAACCATATTTTTCATAAGCTTTGTATTAATAAATACGTTAAGAGACGCACCGTTTAAAGCAGCTTTTGCCATCTGTATGCCTACACCGACATCACTTATTGCAAGTGTACTTCCTATAACAGAAAGTCTTTCAAGAATTTTCATTGATTCAAGAATTTTCTCCATTAATTCAAGAGGTGTTTCGCTTGCTGCCACAAGACACTTTTCAAGGACTTCTTCTCTGTGTGTTTTCTCTTCTTCTGTATCTTTTGGAAGTCCGTATGCTTTTGACAATGGTTCAAATGCAACTGCATCTTTTTGCATATAATCCGCAAGTTCATCTGTGAGCTTCCCTGCTTTTTCGATTATCTGCTCAATTTCTTCCTGATACTCGGCATATTTTTTCTTGCCCGTTGTAAGATTGGCAACCATTGAGCCAAGCGACATGCCAACTGCTGCCACATATGCACTCGCACCTCCGCCGCCGGGAACAGGTGCCGAACTTGATAATGTTTTTAAAAATGTATCCATACTCTGCTGTGTCATAATAATACGCCAATCCTTTCTTTATTTACATCTACTCATCAATCTCTCCCGTGCAGATTGTCACTGCCGGACCTTCAAGATATACTGTGTTATTTTCTCTGTCCCAGTTAATTTTCAAATCGCCGCCGAGAAGGTGAAGTGTCGCTTCGTCATCGCACATTCCATTCAAAACGGTTGCTACAAGACTTGCACATGCTCCCGTGCCGCATGCAAGTGTCTCGCCTGAGCCACGCTCCCATACACGCATGTTAAGATTCTTTCTGTCAACTACCTGAATAAATTCAGTATTTACCTGCTCTGGAAATGCTTCATGCTTTTCAAAACCCGGCCCGATTTTTTCAAGTTCAAACTTCTTTATATCTATATCGTTGTCAAGATAAACTATCGCATGCGGATTCCCCATTGAAACACATGTCACATTGTATGACTTTCCATCAACTACAAGAGGCTGATTAATAACTGCAGTCTCTCCGTCTGCCGGCTTCAAAACAGCTGTATTTACAGGTACCTTTTCTGCCTCAAGAATAGGTGCTCCCATATCAACTTTTACAGATTCAACCTTTCCGTCATCCCCAAGCTTTAATTCAAGAGTCTTTACACCTGACAGTGTATCAACTTTTACTGTAGTTTTATTGGTAAGCTTATTGTCATATACATATTTTCCGACGCAGCGTATTCCATTACCGCACATCTTTCCCTGCGAACCATCCGCATTGTACATTTCCATGAAAAAATCAGCCTTGTCTGATGATTTTATAAGAATCATTCCGTCAGAACCGATTCCGAAATGTCTTTCACTTACCTTAATTGCCGTCTTTGACGGATTTTTTAACAACTTCTTGGTGCAGTCAACATAAATGTAATCGTTTCCCGCTCCCTGCATCTTTGTAAACTTCATAAATTTTTAGCCTCCTTGTTTTGCGAAGCAAAATGCGACTGCCCTTGCAGGAGCAGAGGATTTAGCCACCATCATATATGCTTATCACCATCTGTGCAGATTCTACCATAGTATTTCCGCTGTCCATGCTGCACTTCTGTATGTATCTGAATGCTTCCGGCTCTGACATGTTATTTCGTTCCATCAATATCGCCTTTGCATCATCTATTATTTTTTGTTCCTGCGGGCTTCTCCTTCTTGGCTGGCTGCGAAGCTTTCTTCTTCTCCTGACCTGTGCCTGAAGCATCATCTCTATTGTGGAACATAAATCATTTACTTTTATAGGCATTGCAGCACAGACAATATCATTATCCTGACAATCTCCCCAGAGGTTTCTCGATGCCACAAGAAGCATCTCAAAACTTTTTGGCTTATATTCGTTTAATTCCGTGTAAATCATGTTGTCCGACAGCTTATAACCACAGATAATAATTCCATCTGAAAGATTATCTGCCTGATTGATAACCTGTGCCCCCGTTATACACGGAATTGCAACTTCATATCCTTTTCGTACCAGAAGATTGCGGACTGCTTTCGCCTCCTCAATCTTTGGAAATGCCACAATTAAAGTTGACATTAATTACACTTCCTCCAAATTAGAATTTCGCAAGATATTCGTCAATTTCCCACTGGGAAACTCTTGTACGGTAATCTTCCCATTCTTTTAACTTGGCTTCGGTATATTTTTCTACTATATGATCACCTAAAACATCACATACAAACTTATCATTTTTCATGCACTGGACTGCTTCATAAAGATTTTCAGGAAGTGTCACAATACCGGATGCTGCTCTCTCTTCATCTGTCATCTCAAATATATTGCAGTCAACACTTGCAGGAACCTTTAACTTTCTCTTAATTCCGTCAAGCCCTGCTGCAAGGCAGAGTGCAAGCACAAGATATGGATTAGCCGATGGATCAGGATTTCTAAGTTCAACCCTTGTTCCATTTCCTCTTGATGCCGGAATTCTTATAAGCGGACTTCTGTTTGTTGCAGACCATGCAATGTATACAGGAGCTTCATATCCCGGAACAAGTCTCTTGTAAGAGTTTACAAGTGGATTAGTTACTGCTGCCATTCCCTTTGCATGCTCTAAAATACCGGCAATAAAGTGGTACGCATCTTCTGAAAGTCCCAATTTATCTGAATCGTCAGCAAAAATATTCTTTCCGGCCATTGTGGCAAGAGACATATTAACATGCATACCGGAACCATTAATTCCATACTTCGGCTTTGGCATGAATGTGGCATAAAGACCGTGGCGTTTTGCTATAGTCTTTACTGTAAGCTTAAATGTCATTATATTATCTGCTGTGATTAAAGCTTCATCATATTTAAAATCAATCTCATGCTGTGCAGGTGCTACTTCATGATGTGATGCCTCAATCTCAAATCCCATATCTTCAAGTGTAAGAACCATATCACGTCTTACATTTTCACCTAAATCTGTAGGACCTAAATCAAAATATCCCGCTCTTTCATGTGAAAGTGTCGTCGGCTGTCCATTATCATCAGTATGGAAAAGGAAAAATTCACATTCCGGTCCAACCTCAAATAGATAGCCCATATCAGCAGCTTCTTTTATGACTTTTTTCAAAACATTTCTTGAATCACCCATAAATGGTTTTCCGTCGGGTGTGTATACATCGCATATAAGTCTTGCAACTTTTCCCTGCTGCGGTCTCCATGGAAATATCTCGAATGTATCATAATCTGGGTAAAGATACATATCTGATTCTTCTATTCGTACAAAGCCTTCTACAGATGAACCATCAAACATGCATTTGTTATCAAGAGCCTTTGCTAACTGGCTTGATGTAATTGCAACATTTTTTAATACACCGAATATGTCAGTAAACTGAAGACGGATAAATTCAACATCGTCTTCCTCTACCATTCTAAAAATATCTTCTTTAGAGTATCTTCCCATAATCTGCCTCATTTCTTCCGCAAAATGTGCGGCGTGATATATTTTTATATAATTTAATCTTTTATATAATACAACATTTTTAATTCGTTAGTAAATACTATCTGACTTAATTTTATTTATTACTTGAACTAACGTCCACATTTTAGTAATATATGTGATGTACATTAACTTTTTATGAAAGGGATAAAAATGGATACGCAAAGAAAAAAATACAAAATTAAAAAGAAGAAAAAACAGATTAATTATCTGCCTGCCCTGATTGCTCTTGTTCTTATCTTATGTGTGAGCATCGGCGTTGTTGTTTTGGCTGTTTCACACTCTAAGAAAAATAAATCAGATATTGCCTCTTCGGACAATGCTTCAGGCAATATAGAAATGACAACTGTACCGGAAACTACAACAAGTGAGCCGGAAGTTGAAATTAATGTGTGTATGATTGGCGATATGCTCATACACGAAGGTGTATACAAAACCGGTCTTGAAAGTGATGGAAGTTATAATTTCGACCATCTTTTTGCAAATATTTTGCCTGATCTGGCAGCTTCTGATATGAATATTGTAAATCAGGAAACTATTCTTGGCGGTACTGAAATGGGTCTCGGCGGATATCCTGCATTTAACAGTCCACAAGAAATCGGTGACGCTGAAGTCAAAGCAGGATTTAACATAATTCTCCATGCAACAAACCACACACTCGACCGTGGTCTTTCAGGCGTCAACAATACTATTGAATTCTGGAAAACCAAACATCCGGATACAACATATCTCGGAATCCACGACAGTGAAGAAGATGCCAAAAATATTTATGTATACGAAAAACAGGGCTTTAAGGTTGCTGTTCTTAACTATACATACGGAACTAACGGAATTGCAATTCCTTCATCAGCACCTTACTGTGTTGACACATTTGATGATGAAGCAAAGGTAAGAGATGATATCCGCAGAGCCCACAAGCTTGCTGACATGGTTATTGTATGCCCTCACTGGGGTACCGAATATGTATATGAATCAACTTCTTATCAGGATCAGTGGACTAATGTTTTCCTTGAAGAAGGCGTTGATGTCGTACTCGGAACACACCCTCATGTAATTGAACCTGTAAAAGAATTCACAAGAGAATCTGATGGTCACAAAATGGTTGTCTACTATTCTCTCGGCAACTTTGTTTCAAATCAGGATGAAATACCACGTATGATTGGCGGTATGGCAAAACTCACTCTCTACAAGAAAGGTGATAATGCTTCTATCAAATCTTATGAATTTGAGCCTGTCGTAACGCATAAACGCTACGGCTACAAAGAAATCACTACATATAAACTTTCTGATTACACACCTGAGCTTGCAAGCCAGAACAAGATTCTTTCAGACCCTACATGCTGTTATACAGGTTACTTCGGATGTATATGCGGTGCTACATTATTTGATTATCCTACACATGGTCCAAGAAATTTCTCAGTTGACTACTGTAAGCAATTCTGTAAGGCTGTTTTAGGCGATATTTATAAAGACGAATAAACAAAACAGTTTGGACAATTTCGTAATGGCCATATGAATACACAACCCCCGATGCCATAAATACTGAGGTGTCACAAAAATTATACTTTTGTGTACATCACACCGGCAACGGGGGTTTTCTGTATCTTTTATACTATATTTTTATTCTACATTCTTCAATGCTTCATCCATTGGAATTTTTCTTATTTTCTTATATTGCAATGCACCTATTATGGAATATGCTGCAACACCTATCACAAACATTTCCACAAGGACATACGACGGTGCTTTATATGCAAGCCATCCCGGATATGTCCCCATAATTGCTCTCCACAGAAATCCTATTGTAAAATCGGACAGTGGAACACTTATAACAAGTGAAATAAATACGACTATCGCCGTAGCTGCAACATACAGCCTCATTATCTCATTTCCCTTATAACCGAGAATCTTGACTATCGAAATTGCATTGGAATTCTTCTCAAGAATAATCTTTGAAAGAAGATAAACCATAAGCATATAAAGTGCTACGGCAAATACAAGCCATATATAAAACATTCTTCCCATTGAATCTGTAAGCTGGTCGGCAACTATTGTCATATCATTTTGTGTAAGCTTCGTAGCAACATATTTTTCATCAATATCAAGTTCGTTGTCAGTAAAATATCCCGAATAATACGTATCCGGTTTATCAAAATCATCACGGAATCTGTCTATGTCCATAAATACCGCCAGACTTGACGGATAGACATAGCTTCCGGCAATTTTATAAGTATATTCTTTATCCTCATATTTTTCTTTTAAAGTTATTGTATCACCCTTTTTAAGCCTGTATTTATCAAGGACTCCGTCAGAAACATATATTTCATTATCTTTTAATCCCGAAAAATCAATATCAAAATACTGCGAGTCTTCATTTAATCCATATACCGTAAATTCATCATCCAGACCATTGTCTCTTTGCATTTCAAGCTTTGTTATGGCATATTTTTCCGCTTCATTATCTTTAATTTCCACAGGCATTTTTAAAATATACTGATATTTGCAAGGCATATTATCAATAATTGTCTTTTTATAGTCATTAAGAACCGGCTGCATAACAAGTCCGAACAGCAGCATTATGCTTGAAAATGCAATTCCTATAAGCATTATTATGTAACTCGAAATATTCTGGAAAATTATTCTTGTCCTGAAACGTGTAAAAAATTTCCATTCAGGAAGCTTAACAGCCTTTCTGTTTTTGCGTTTTTTCAAATCACGCCTTATAAACTTCAGAGGTGACAATTTCAGCATTTTTGTAAGCATGAAAAGATTAATCACAAACATAAGCACACAAGGAATAATTGTTGTCATAACAAATGCATAAGGCGACCATATTGTCGTGTATACAGTAAGGCTGTAACTGTTATAGTAAATGGCAGCAACTATATCTTTAAATATCGTATATCCAAGTATATTGCCGATAATCGCACCGATAAACATAATTATCATCGGCAGTTCCATATAATGTATAACAAGCTCTTTACGTGTATATCCCGATGCACGGAGCGTACCGATAACCGTAGATTCTTTCTCAATTGTACTTATTGATGTAACCGCAAAAATAAATGCCATGATAATTATTACAATATATAAAAGCACCATTACCATTGCTGTATCCGAGCCCATATCGTCACCCGCAAAATGAATTGCCTGATTATCAGGCTCCGGTACAAAATCAGTCATCACCGCATTTTTTGCAAGGAATGTTTTAATATCGTCTGATTTATCTTTTTTCTCTTTATCTGTCAGCGATGTGTTGTCATATTTCCATGCATAACAATATTTTAAATTATTATCGCTTATTCTGTTAAATGCTTCCGGTGTCACAACAGCAACTGTAAAATTTTGTGCATCAAACATTAAATCCGTATTGCTTCTGAATAATGCACTGTAGTCAGATAAGGCAACCAGCCCTGTAATCTCATATTCTTTTTTATCAAGAGTTACTTTATCGCCCACTTTTAAATCTGCACTGTCAGCAAATTTTCTGTCTATTGCAATCTCTCCGTCTTTTTCGGGAATTCTTCCTTTGTGTACGCTCACACCATCTATATCTTCACGATTTTTATAAATTCTGTAAGTGTGCTCTCCCTCTTCTTCCTCTTTGTAAAAAAGACTATAAACAGTTATGTCCTCTTCATCTTCAAGTTTGTTTTGCAATGTTCCGGTAATCTCATCATTTAAAATAAAATGCCCATCTTCGATATTATATTCTTCAAAACTATCATTGTATGTCTTTACCATACTTTTTCCGGCGACGAGAAATCCCGACACCAGACCGATTGTAAGTGTCATAAATAAAAATATCACAAGATATTTTCCAAATTCGTCTTTAAGCTCTCTTGGGAGTCTTTTTCTAAGCGGATTTTTCATATTTAACCTCTACTTTCCATTTACCATTCAAGCTGCTCGGCCGGAATTTTATTTTCATTATCATATTCTTTTCTTATTCTTCCATCATGCAGATGAACTACTTTATCCGCCATATTTTTTATCGCATCATTGTGAGTTACTATAATTATCGTATTGCCATACTGTTTATTTACTTTTTCAATAAGTTGTAAGATTTCTTTTGATGTATTGTAATCCAATGCTCCTGTCGGCTCATCACAAATTAAAATATCCGGATTTTTTACGATAGCTCTTCCTATTGCCGTTCTTTGCTGCTGTCCTCCGGATAACTGGTTAGGCAGCTTATCTTTATGTTCCCACAATCCCAGCGTGTTAAGAAGCTCATTCAAATCAAGCGGACTGTCACTAAGATACGCACCGACCTCAATATTTTCTTTTACCGTAAGATTAGGAATGAGGTTATACATCTGAAAAACGTATCCGAGATGCTTTCTTCTGTATAAAGAAAGCTGTTTTTCTTTCATGTCTTCAAGCTTTGCACCGTCAATTATTATATTGCCGCCGTCAGCCTCATCAATTCCTCCTATAATATTAAGAAGCGTTGATTTTCCCGAACCAGATGGACCCAGAAGCACACATATTTTTCCTTTTTCAACCCCGGTTGTCACATCCTTGAGGACATGATTCCTGTTTTCCCCCTCACCGTAATACTTGTTAATCTTTTCAATCTCTAAAAACATAAATCCTCCTATCTTGTTTCGCGAAGCAAAAACACTCTGCAATTTTATATTTATAACTTTTGTTAGTTTTCACTAACCCAAGTTCAAAAATTTAGTCTGTAATCATTCACGTTATATGCCATATGACATTTTTATGCGATACAACTTACCTACCGCGAATGTATTACAGACTTAAAATCCCGTCAGATTAACTTTTCGAGACTCTTTAAACTTATTGCTATTGTTGATGTATTATGTAACAGTGCTGATGTTGTAGGTGGAATTATACCCGCAACACCAAGTACAATAAGGGTTGAATTGATACCCATAATCATTCTGTAATTCTTATGGATACGTTTCATAAGTGCATTGCTTATATGTTTTAATGCAACCAGTTCATAGAGGTCATTTCCCTCAACTGTGACATCTGCAATTTCTCTTGCAAGCTCTGCTCCGTCACTTATTGCTATTCCTACATCTGCTGCAGAAAGTGCCGGTGAATCGTTAATTCCGTCTCCAACCATGATTACTTTGTGTCCAAGCGATTTTTCTTTTTCAACAAATTTTGCCTTATCTTCCGGCAGAACTTCTGAATAATACTCATCAACACCTATTTTTGCAGCAACAGCTTTTGCTGTACGCTCACTGTCACCTGTCATCATTACAGCTTTCTTTATTCCCGCTTCTTTAAGCTTCTTTATAATATCTGCTGCTTCTTCTCTTATAGGATCCTCTATACAGATTACTGCCGCAAGTTCATTTTCGATTGCCATATACAATCTTGAATATTCATCCGGCAGGCCATCAAATAATTCCTTCTTATCATCAGGTATAATGCATTTTTCATCTTCAAATACAAAATGATAACTTCCGATTATTACTTTTCTGCCTTCTATCTGTGATGAAATACCATGTGCAACTATATATTCTACTTTTGAATGCATTTCCTCATGGACAAGATTCTTATTCCTGGCAGCTCCCACAACAGCCTTAGCCATTGAATGAGGAAAATGTTCTTCAAGACATGCTGCAATTCTTAAAAGCTCATCTTCTCCAAGTCCATTAAATGAAACAACCTGTTTAACTGTAGGTTCTGCCTTAGTAAGTGTGCCGGTCTTATCAAATACTATTGTATCTGCCTCAGCAATGGCTTCCATATACTTTCCGCCTTTTACAGTTGCATTATATGTTCCTGCCTCATTAATAGCACTTAACACTGACAAAGGCATTGAAAGCTTTAATGCACATGAATAATCAACCATGAGTATTGATAACGCCTTTGTCACATTTCTTGTAAATAAATATGTGAGTGCAGTTCCTGCAAGTGAATAAGGTACGAGCTGATCTGCAAGATGTGATGCTTTGCTCTCAACTGATGATTTGAGCTTTTCTGATTCTTCTATCATATGAACAATATTCTCATACTTGCTTCCACCATTAGTAGAACGCACTGAAATTGTAATCTCGCCCTCTTCAATTACTGTTCCGGCATATACAATCGCAGATTCACATTTTCTTACTGGCATTGATTCACCTGTCATTGAAGCCTGATTTACCATTGCTTCCCCGGAAACTACTTCGCCATCAAAAGGAATTACATTGCCGACTCTTATTCTTACATTATCGCCTGCCTCAATTTCATCTGATGGAACAAGTATTTCCTGTCCGTCTTTTACAAGCCATACCTTTCTTATATTAAGAGACATGCTTCTGGCAAGGTCGTCTACGGATTTCTTATGTGTCCACTCTTCAAGAATTTCACCTATGCCAAGCAGAAACATTATTGAGCCTGCTGTTGCTGTATCATTTCTTAAAATAGAAACTCCAATTGCTGTCGCATCAAGAACCGGAACCTCAATCTTTCCTTTTGCGAGAGTTCTTATCCCCTCCCAGATATACTTGAACGACCTTACTATTGTAATGCCTGCCCTTATAGGAAGTGGTACGAAAAGCTTATTGCCAACTCTCAAAACAACCCTGTTTATAAGCTTTTCCTTGTAATAATTATTAAGTTCCCTGCCTGAATTATCAAGATATGTCTGTGGAACATCCACATTTTTATAATTAAACTGCTGTAACAGTTTAATCACATGTGACCTGCTGCCGCTGTAACAGATAACTACATCATTAACTCTTTCATTAACTTTAACTTTTGTGACACATTTCTGTCCATCAAAGTAATATTGCAAAATGTCTGCCTCACGGCAAGTCATCTCATTCTGCTTTACCCTGACACGCATTCTTCCTCTAATCTCATCTTTAATAACAAATTTCATAAGATTGTGCCTCTGTATATTTCTAAATTATGTAATACTATTTATACAATAATTATTGTTCACTGCATCCACAGCCACATTCAGATTCTTCTGACTTAGCTTCCTCTAACTCTACATCCTCTGTAGCAGATTCATCCTCGTACTCAGCTGCAGCTGCCTTACGGTCATCATTAATCTGAACTGCTCCTGCATAAATGTCCTCGCAATTATCCTGTACATTTGCTGCAATCTTCATAATACAATCTTTCATTCTAAGGACAGCTGCTGTGCATCCTGTATATACTTTCTTGGCATCTTTACTTGAAAGAAGTTTGATTCCTGCTGTTCCAAATAAAACGCCTGCCGCAAAAAGTCCTGTTTTCTTTCCGTCAAATTTTACTGCCATAATTATTTCCTCCTTGTGTTTACGGGTTAATTAATTTCCTGTTTTTCCCATATTTTTAACGAAATATATCTCGTTCAATTTAGTTTACACCTGAAAAAAATCAGCCGCAACAAAAATATCCTTATTGATATTTCTTTATCAATAAGGATATTTCATCAATTTTTATTATATATAATCATTTTTTTATATAGAAAATCATATTATGTTTAAACAACATATTTTAGTTATAATTCCACAATCTATGCATGGAGGTAAACATGAAAAAATCTATATTTCAATCAATTATCCTGCTCGCACTTATAATGGTGCTTGCCTGCTTATTCTATCTTACCCCCGATAAAAAAAGCAAAAATTCCCATCCCGTATCATCAGGAAGTGTCTCTTACATAAAACCCGGAAGCGGAATAGGCGGTGGCGACATTAACGGAAATGCTGTCGCCGGCAAAAAATCACTTCCTATTTATTGTGTAAAACATGATGACAGTGAGAAATGCATTTCTATATCATTTGACGCTGCCTGGGGTGCCGACGACACAATAGAAATTCTTAACACTCTCGATAAATATAATGTAAAAGCAACATTTTTCATGACCGGCGGCTGGGTTGACTCTTATCCAGACATGGTAAAAGAAATCTGCTCACGAGGCCATGACCTCGGAAACCACAGCCATAATCACAAACAGATGAGCAAGCTTTCCGCCTCTGAACAAAAAGACGAAATAATGTATGTAACAGACAAAGTCAAAGAACTTACAGGATATGATGTATTTCTTTTCCGTCCTCCATACGGTGACTATAATTCAACGTTGATTAACACTGTATATGGATGTAACCATTACCCTATACAATGGAACGTTGACAGCCTTGATTGGCGTGATTATGGAGTTGAAAACATAATAAAAACCGTCACCAATCACAAAGCTCTCGGTAACGGTTCTATAATTCTTATGCATAACGGTGCAAAATATACTGCCAAAGCTCTCGGCACCGTAATTGAAACACTCCAGTCACAAGGATACACCTTCATTCCAATATCAGAAATGATAATACGTGATAATTTTCACATGGATGGAACCGGAAGACAGATTGCAGATTAACCACGCTTTTTCATCCCGACATTCACAGCTGCCATAACTAGCATGCCAACTGCATTAAATGCAAGCACAAGTATTGCTGCTGTCATTCCTATTCTGTCTGCAAGAAAACCAACTATCTGCGGCGTAACTATTCCACCAAGTGCTGCTATGGCAAGAAAAAGTGACATTCCTGCCGTAGAACCTTTGATAATGCTGCCGACACTTGATACTGTTGTCGGATATATTCCGGCAAAGAAAAAGCCAAGTCCCGCAATTGCCACAGTTATTACCGGAAGGCTGTGCGTCGCTGTAAGCAAAAAGAAAAATATTGTTGTAGCAACGCAATATGCCAGAATAAGTTTATTTTTATCCACTTTTGATGATAATTTTGCTGTGAGCAGTCTTCCAAGCATTACCATAACCCATGTAACTGATACAAGATTAGTCGCATATGCACTGCTCATTATGTTCATACTCTTAAAATATGTTACAAACCAGCCATTTACACAGTTTTCAAGTCCAAGATATAAGAAAAGCAGTAATCCACAGACATAAAATACAGGACTTTTGTAAAATGGCTGTGCCTTGCTGCCCTCATTCTTACCCTTCTTAGACTCAACAGGCCAGTTGTAATCTATTTCCATCCATACATATAAGATAACAGACAGTGCTGAACCGGCAATTATAGTATAAGCCGGTGCACGCCATCCAAATCCGTTTCCTATATAAAGCGATGTTATAAATGGTGCAAGAAATGCTCCCGCTGCAAATGTCATATGTAAAAGGTTAAGTGCCGTCGGCTTGCCGTTTGAATTATCATTGACAACAGCATTATTGATAATGCTGACAGAACCTCGTCCGATTCCGACAAGAACAAACGCTGCATATATTACCGGCACCGGTGGAAGAAGTGTTATAACAAAAAGCATTACCGGTATTAATGCAGAAAATATTATTATAGTTGCTTTTCTTCCTATCTTTGATGCCATCGGCGGATTCACAAAGCTTGCAATAAGATTACCTATTGCAAATGCAGATAAAAATCCACCGGCAACACTGTAATTAATTCCTGCTTCTTCTATAATATAAGGAAGAATTGCACCAACTAAAAGTACCATTGCACCATTTACAAAAAATGAAAAATAGCACGGAAAAAACAATCTGAATTTTGATTTCATTTTTACCTCCAAAAATATGCATACAAAATGGCACGAAGCTAACGATTAACTTCGTGCCATTTATGCGGATGACAGGAATTGAACCTGCACGTCTGTTGACAATAGAACCTAAATCTATCGCGTCTGCCAGTTCCGCCACATCCGCAAGCGATATATATATTATCACAAACAGATTTAAACTGTCAAGTTCATCCATTCAATCACTTTATTTGTACGCATTTCCCATTTATGATTTTCTGCACATATCTTATATGCATTTTCTGCAATATGTTCCAATTCGTCGTGATTCGTCAGCAGTCTTTTAATTTTATCAGCCGCGGCATCAATATTTTCAAGATTATAAAAAATAATATTCTCTCCATCAATAAAATTATCTTTCAGATATCCGCTTGTATCCGTAACACAGACAGCACCGTTTAACATTGAATTAAACACTCTGTCGTGTGCTCCCTGTTTAAACCACGGCATTACATTTACTGATATTTTTGAGCGGCTTATCATGTCAAGACATTCCTGTGACGAAACATTTCCGGCAGTAATAATATTTTCCGGGTGACGACATTCAAGCATATCCCAGCCGGCACCAAATGTATGAACCTTTATTCCACTGTCCGCAAGCCTTGCAATCACTTCTGCTCTGAAATAAAATCTTACAGACAAATCAACAAACATCAGGTTAGGCATTATCTGTTTTAACTCATCGTCAGTAAATTGAATACCCTGATTCTTTAGTTCTTCTTCGGCTGCATCTTCAACAATCATTTCAGGGTTTTCTATAAGCTTTCTTACAAGTCCTCTGTAGAATTCCTGATAATCACTGTCAAGATGTGCTATAAACCTGTCAAAAGAATTTACAGGTGTATAATTCCCCGTAAATATAACATCAATGTCACGCTTATCTACTGGCAGAAATTTATCTGAAAGAATATCTCTTTTTTCATTAAGTTCAGTTCCGCCAAGCACAAGAAATCCGTCATCAGGTGCAAGCTGCACACCAGGAAAAAACCTTTTCATATATCTTATATGGTTCTTGTCAATGCTTATCTGCATATAATTTTCCGGACGCAGCGGCAGATATTTATGATAATACAGCGGATGGTCAACAACCATGTTATAAACGGGGATTTTCGTTTCATTCCAGAAGCTTCCGCCTTCAAATGATTCGTCATAAAGCCCGTCTTCGCCTGCAATACCATTAAAATTAAATGTGAACGCCATGAATTTTTTTGATTTATCAGCCTTATAAAAATCACAGAGCTGTTTTGCTGACAATCCGCTTAATACAAGGTCAAACCAATATATTTCATATCCGTGTTTTTGAAATGTTTTTGACATCTCAATACTGAAATATTCCTGTGTCTCCACTCCGCCCTTAAATAAAATGACGACTTTATCCATTTTAACAGTTCCTTATTGCCTCAAATATATTATCGAGTGCGGAAACGTCAAGATCTTCTGCAAATCCGCCATCCACTTTTGATGCTGCCTCAGGATTTATCGGAAGCTTAGCAACCGCCTTAATATCATGTTGTGCGGCAATCTCATCAATATGGCTCTTTCCAAAGATTTCATGTTTCTTACCGCAGTCAGGACATTCAAAGTAAGACATATTTTCAACAATTCCAAGTACAGGAATATCCATCATATTTGCCATATTAACCGCCTTTTCCACTATCATTGAAACAAGCTCCTGCGGAGATGTAACAACAACAATTCCTGCAACAGGAAGTGACTGGAATACCGTAAGCGGAACATCACCTGTTCCCGGCGGACAGTCAACAAACATACAGTCAATATCTCCCCATTTTACATTTTCCCAGAATTCCTTTACTGCACCGGCTATTACTGGTCCTCTCCATATAACAGGGTCTGTCTCGTTATCCATTAAAAGATTCATAGACATTACCTTGATTCCGCCCTTCGTAACTTCAGGATAAATAACTGTTCCTTCTTCATCACACTTTGCCTTCTCTTTAAGTCCGAATGACTTAGGAATTGATGGACCTGTTATATCGGCATCCATGATAGCAGTTTTCAGACCGTTTTTTGCCGAATTAACAGCAAGAAGCGATGTTACCATAGATTTGCCGACACCGCCTTTTCCGCTCACAACCGCAATTACTTTCTTTACTCCCGCATAGTTATCTTTATTTTTTTGCTCCTCTACTCTTTCGGCACAGTTAGAGCCGCAGCTTGAACAATCATGTGTACATTCTTCACTCATTATATATACTCCTTTTCCAATCGCACAAAAATGCTTAATTTGCATAAAGACATATTAATCTCTTTTACCGCATAAGGTCAACAAAAAAATAGAAATTATTAATATATATTTTTCATATACATTGTCTTTCGTCCCGCACCTGTTCTAATAATTGCCCCCTCTTCAACAAGCTTTTTAAGTGCTGATTCAACTGAAGAACTGCCAAGACTTGGACACGCAGCCAACGCATCCCGTTTTGAAAATTTTCCGAGTGTACTTTCGGCATAAGTTTTTACAATATCATATGAATTACTTTTTTCCCCTGTTTTTGTAGCCAAAATGACTCTTGATTCAAATTCTCTATAACATGATAAAATAATTCCCAGCATATATTTTATAAATACTTTAGGGTCATTTTCTCCTGTATGCCAACCTTTATCAGCATTTCGTAATACTTCATAATAAGTTTCCTTTGTATCAGCAATAGCCTTTTCAATACTGATATACTGACCTACAATATATCCGCTTCTATATAACAGCAATAAAGTAAGTAATCTGCTCATTCTTCCATTGCCATCATTGAACGGATGAATACATAAAAAATCAAGAATGAAATTAGGTATTAATATAAGCGGATCTACAACACATTCTCCAACAGCCCTATTGTACTCATCACAAAGGCATTCCACAGCTTCCGGAGTTTCATATGGTTCAAGTGGTTTAAATAAAACAATCTTTTCTCCATTTTCAAGAACCATATCAATCTCATTTGGAGTAGTTTTATATTTTCCTGCATAAGAGAAAGCCGTATGTTTTAGAAGTTCCCCATGAAGTTGTAAAATATAACTGCTTCTGACAGGTATTGCCTCATAATTTTCATGTATTATATTCAAAACATTTCTGTAACCCAAAATTTCCTGTTCGTCTCTGTTTCTTGGCGTTGTCTTATCTTCTACCAGTTGTTTTAATCTTGAATTTGTTGTAACAATACCTTCAATCTGATTAGAACTTTCGGTACTTTGAATTTTAGCAATTTCAATCAACCTATTTAATTCGACAGGCCTTTGTCTTAAATATAAATCCTGTTTTCCCTTATATTCATGTATCTGAGCAATATATGCCAATATTTCGTTATCCCACGTTCTTTCCTTTAATTTAGAATAATCAAACTCTCTCATTAAAAACTCCCTTCTCCCAAATGTTGCATCTTTCTCCCAATTATAATATATTTTGGGAGAAAGTCAAACTAATCGGGAGAAAAATAATTTACATAAAAATAATTTATTATATTATTCTAACCACTTGTACCGTTTTAATTAATAATATTTTTTATTATTAAAAACAGTTCAATACACACCATACTTTTTATATACTTATTACACTATGTACATTAAGACTTTTCTAATGTTATTATTGGACGCAGTTATGCAACATTAACAGCAAACCCTCTCATCATCAACAATCTTTTTAAAATTACAATTATCAATTTTTAATAATCGTTGTTACACCTACTCATCGTCACAATCTAGAAGACTCAATAATTTCTGGCAAATCTCCCTTTCTGCATCTGATACCTCTTCCGTTGTATCTTTTTCAACCTTTTTCATTTCCATATATTTTTTATAGTGATTTCTCAAACTTTCTTTAAAACGATTCTCAATCATAACAAACCTCCAATAATTTGGTCTTATATTTTCTTACTATTCAGACATATAATTATAAATATATGACATATAATAATTTACTGAGTTCTCTGCATAACTTCTTGCATCAACTTCACATTGCTGATAATAATATTCATCGTATTCATCTATTCCAGACTTATAATTACCAAACTCTTTTTTATATATTTGTGCATCTTCGTATATTTTTAAATTTTTTAATTCTTCTTGAGAATTATCTAAAGCAGAAATCATGCAATATGAATATCCATGATATACTTCGTGGCATATTATTTTTAAACACTCCTTTGCGCTTCCATACATTATTGTATCCGTGTCTATTTTGATGTTATAAGTATCATTATCATAATTTCCTAGCACATATTTACCTGTATTATCTACTAAAACAAAGAAATTGTGATTAACCCCTAAATAATCTTTTTCAATATCAGCAACTGTCTGAAGAACATTAACTCTTTGTTTTACTGTTAATTCCTCCCATGAATTTTCTCGCAGTAATAATATCTCATCTGCATTGCTATCAATAGACTCATTATGTGTCTCTATTTCTATATTATTTGTTGTACCAGCAGCAATTACACCCCTTCCAAATACTATATTGAAACTGTAAAACGCTATTACAACTGCAAATCCCACGGAAAATATAAATTGTGATACCCATAAAAATTTATTAGCCCGCCTTATTAGAATTATGACTACTTTTTCCCGATTCTGAATTCTTTTAAATATAAGAAATAATAAATATACAAGTGAAAAACTTATTGAACATATAAGTACAATTGATATGAAGGTCCTATTAATTTTTATATAAGTCATTATTGTATAGATTCCAAGCGGGATGGTGATATTAGAAAAAACACTAAATTCGTTTCTGTTTCGAATTAAACTAATCATCATTCCAAACGAAACTAATGATATTGTAATTAATATTAGAAATTTAAATGATTTATCATATCCAAGATTGCTGTATCCATGAAAGAGAATTTTTTTATAAAAATATAAGCTAATAATAGACCATATAAGATTATCAAAAATATATTCATTTATATCTAATGTATTATTCATATACACACCATTCCTTCTCAATTGTAATTTATCAACACATTCCCATCATTTTTTTATAATTTAAGTCCTCCAAAATATTGTATCTGTTCTTAACTATCGGTTTGCACCCAGAACTCATAACAAACACCTTGCCAACAGGAGATGACATTACATCTTCAAACGGCATATTCATTCGTTCAGATACATTTTTACATGTTTGAATATCCATGCCACCAGGGAAATATACATAACTTGCACAATTATTTATAATGGTAGTTGCCTTTTCCTGTCCATAGACTGACTGTAACATACTCTCTGATTGAACTAATAACATACAGCTAATACCTGCGCTTCTAAAAATACTAATGTATTCAGGAAATGACTGTATTGGTGCTGTACATCCAAAATCATCAAAGAACATTCTTACATCTCTTGGCAATCTGCCATCTGGAAATGACTGAGCGTAACTTACTAAAACCTTGATAGCGGTATCAAAAATAAGATTTGCAAAATGATATAATGAAGTTTTCACTGGGCTACATATAATAAAAACCGCAATCTTTTCTTGAGCCAATCGCTTAAAATCTATTGTCTCTTTTTCTCTTAATGCTTTTCTTACGCTTTCTGGAAATACCGCATCATATGCAGCGGCCAATGTATCAATTATACATGCACCTGTTTTTTCCGTTCTACGATTGAGATTATAAAAAGAAAGGAAACCTCTTACAGCTCCACAATGTGCATCATATTCTTTCAATGTTCTAAACGCATCAATTACTGATTCACTCATTCCCGTGCCATCTTCGGAACATGTCAATTCATCAAACATGTCCAGCACATCTATCATCTTTGAATCATCAACAGTTCTTATTACACCCTCTATCAAACTATCAGACAAGGCAACTGCCTTTAAATTCCAGTAGTCGTCTTTTGTATTTTGAATTGTAGAATATACTATCTTTTTACTAGTCGCTGTAATATCATCGAATGATTCAATATACTGCAACGGATCAAAAAATATATTACCGGAATACGGATCATCTAAATCACATATCTGCACTTTATATCCTTTTGTTTTATAATAATCTGCCATTTTCATTGCTTCATATTTTTTGCCGAATGTAGCTATTACGCTTGATTCATCCGTGTGAAGCATATTCGAATATGCTAAAGACAAAGATTTTCCACCACCGCTAATTCCAACTCCAATTACATTATTGTTTGGGCGATATGTGCCCTCTCCGCCATTTAATTCAAATCCATCTGCAAGAATTGTTTTATCCTTAAGCATTTGACATTTCCCCCGTTATCATACTAAAATCAATAATCCGATCACACAAACCAAACTCAACCGCTTCTTCCGCATTAAAATAATGATCATAGCTGGTAGCTTTTTCAATCTGTTTCTCAGTTTTTCCAGTGAGTTTTGAAAGGATTTTATTTAATATTTTCTTTTCTGTGCTTAATTTTTCAGAAATTGACTCTATACATGTACTGTTTCCTGATACGGGATTTCCCAATGACGGCTGATGAATCATAATTTCTGAATTAGGCAGCATATACCTTCCATATTTACCTGCAGCAAATATTACAGCCGCCATACTATACGCACGCCCTGCGACTACAATATGAATCGGTGTTTCACAAGATTGAAGTAAATCATACAAAACCATCCCGGCTTTAATATCTCCGCCTGGTGAATCCATAATAATCGTTATTTCTTTTTCGTCACTTTCAGAAATCAATACTAAAATCCTTTTTACTACATTAGATACCAACTCCCCTGTTATTTCCTTATCATCAATATAAATAATTCTCTTTGAAAGAAGCCTCGAATCTAGAGACACTCTGTTTATTCCATTACATGATTTCATAAGACTTGTATCATCCATAATTTATCTCCTTATTATCCATTTTCGTTAAATATCTGCATTAATATCTGCATATTATGTACATCATTGATATCTTTTTTATCTTCAACTAATACCATTAAAAGTTCACTTAAAAAAGTGTAAAATTATATAAAAATGACATTTTACTGATGGCATAATCTTTCATTATACTAATCAACATATTAGTCAGTTTCTACATCAATAAAATATGTAATTTCTGTGACAGCTCCCACTTGGAGATTAAAAGAGGGCATTTACTTTATATCTATGTACCTGCCCTCCATTCTTGTAGTACCCCTCCTTTACTCTAATCATGCAACCATATAATTTACTTTCCATTTATTTATATTTTTCTTATAGAATAACTGCCATTGCAAGTAATGCAATTACAATTTGAATTACATAATTTGCTACTCCATACTTCATATACTGCCCTACTCCCCAACTTATATCCTTCCCTCCTCCTGCTGTTATGTTTGCCTCATTTACTTTTCCAGATAGAATAAACCCTGCTGTCGCCGACCACATAAAAAGTGAACTTCCTGCACAAATTGATGCTGCATATGCCACTGCGATCCAGTCTGCCTGTGCACTTAATGGTCCATTACAAAGTTGTACAATAACTGGCATCATTGCTGCGGCGGCGGGACCCGCTGAGAAAATGCCAGCAACAAGTGATGTAATTATCATAATGACCATTACAAGTATTTTAGGATTGGCAATATTAACCTGCAAATATCCTGCAAGCATTGCAAGAATTCCTGTCTTGCTTACAACCTCCGCAAAGAAAAGAAAAGATGCAATTGTTAACACTGATTTAAGATTCATCGTCTGGTTTATTCTAATTTTCTTTAAAGAGCAGATAACCATTGCTGTTACATACCCTAATACTGCTATAATCTCAGGTGGTACAATCTCCTGTGGTACAAAGCTCCATGCTAGGAACATTCCTGCAAAAAGTACTACTAACCATTTAAGGACATCAAATCTAATTGTAATATTTTTGTACCGGCTCTTCAGATTCATAATAGCAAGCTTACGTAATGCTCCATCATCCTTCTCTTTCTTTACTCTTGATTCCCACACTACAATAATAAATACCGATGTTAGTGCAAAAAGTGGAAATGCATGTATTAAGTAGCTTACGAATGTTGTAATTCCGCTTGTCATAATTACGATTGCAGGAAAATCTCCTACAGGAGAGGCTGCCCCACCAGTATTGCTTAGTGCAAGTATTGCTGCAAAGAATATATAAACATAGTGCTTATCTACTTCGAGTGTTTTAAGCAATACAAACACAATTGGAAGAATCATCATTACTGCTGTGATATTATTAAGACAAGATGAAATAAGAAACATCATTGTACCAAACATCACAAGACATGCTCTTTTTCGTCCTTTAGACATTTCTGCAATTTTAATAGCAAAAAGCTGCATTATACCCGTTTCAGCAATTAAATTCGTAAAAAGTTCCATTACTATAAGTATCACCAACACATCATATGAATAGTTAGACATTACACTTTTAATAGGAATTCCTAAGCTAATAGCAAGAACAGTTCCTACAATAAACATTATTGCTATTAATATTAATGATGCACAATTTCCTAATTCATTAAATAATGAATTTACTCTTTCCACAAATGTACCTTTTTCTTTAGTTCTTAATAAACTACTATCAGATACTGTAATTACATTACTCATGCCACATCCCTCCAAATCTCACTAAATTTATCGCCCTCTACTTCAAGCCAATCTGCATATCTGATTGATTCCTTAATTGCAGTATATGGTACAAAAACCATCTTACCCATAAAACCGGTTCCATAACTGTTAATAAGTCTATACGTCTCAGGTAATACCATTACTCTCTCTCCAGCTAAATATCCTGAAATTACAATAATTCCATTTTTAGGGCGAAAATCAATACCTTTTGATTCAGGATATTTTGTTTCTTCTAATAATTCGACTTTCATATTTTTAGGTAAATTATCATTTAACCTACTCTTAACTTCCTGATCCATATCACAAGGAACCATAATGATTGATTCAGTTTTATTCTCACACCCGGAAAGTCGCTCTATCAGTGCAATCTCCGGTGAAAAGAACAAATACTTGCACTTCCCAAAACTTGAAAGCCAATCTGCCACTTTATTTATACTCTCATTAAAATTTATACCAGGAAGTGGCATTACCTCTCCAACCTTTGCTCTTACATCTTCACTTGCAAGAACAGCTGCAATATTTTCATTTGCCATAAAAGTACCGATTTCTCTAACTGTTTTTATAGCATCCATAACTATTCACCTCTTTTCTCCTGCATATTTGAGATCACTCTTGAAATAACTGAAATCTCATATGGTGAGGAGTCAAGAATTTCTATATAACGAATTCCATCCTCACCATAAATGTCTTTGTACGCCTCATATACTTCTTTCCCCAAAATTGGCGAAGGCCATGTAACAGATACTGTATGTTTCTCTGGAAAATCAGCTTTTACATTTATTCCTATCATTTTAAAAAGCTGAAGAGCGACAACCTGCTGTTCTGGTGGTGCATTGTGAAGAATTTTAATGGCAATCTCAGCTTCTTCCTCACTACCAAACAACTTACATAATTTTGCTTCACTATTATTATCAAACTTGAGATAAATCATATTCTTCCTCTCATGAGGTGGAATTGGGCATTTGTTCTCCGGTCTTTGGTATCCTAAACCATGTGTTGCAGTAGGTTCATTCACCATACATAAACTCATCTCTCTATCTTTATTGTGGTTATTGTTTGCTGTCATATTATTCATAACTAAATCCTCCTTAACTATAATCAATCACTTTATCTTTTTGTCGAACACCAGTCATTTATTCTTTTTAAAATATAACGATTTATCTTTCCTAAATCTACTGATTCATATTTCTAAATTTTGTTATCTAATACTTATCAAATATAGTATTATCTTCAAAAAGTAAATCTCATGCTACCTGCTGTTCTTTCTTCTTTTGTGTTTTTACTAGATTAACTAGCTCGATTACTTCATCGCAACGATCCACTACACTACTTTCATGGGAAATATACACAATTCCCGCTCCAATTTCTTTTGCATACGCTTCAATACTATCTAAAACCATATGAGTAGCTCTTTCGTCTAAGTTTGCAGTAATTTCGTCAAAAATAAACATCTTTGGTGTATGCAAAAAAGCTCTTGATAGAGCAAGTCTCTGCTTCATTCCGCCAGATAATTCTTTTGCCCCCTCACTAACCTTATAATCTAATACATCATTTGCATTCTTTGTAATCACCCCTTCATAATTCCCATACAAATGCATCTTTGAAAGTACTTTAAGTAATTCACTATCACTAATTACACGCTCTAAGCCATATATAAGATTATCTCTTATTGTTCCTGAAACAAAGAATGAAACCTGCGGACTATAGTAAATCATATTTGTAAGATCTTTTTGGCTATATTCACTCTGTTTCTTTCCAAATAAAGTGATGCTGCCTTCACTACAAGGGTAATAACGATTTAGTCCCCTGACTAATGTTGTTTTACCACAACCATTTGAACCTACTAATGCCACTCTCTTACCATGTGGAATTCTAATATTTCCATACTTTGCAAGTACTTTCTTTCCATCAGGTGTTGTAATTGACACATTGTCAAGAATAATATCCTCATCTACGATATCCCGTTCTGTGGTTTTAATTTCATATACTGGATCCACAGCATTCTGATCAATGTCTACAAGCACTTTTGCCTTCACTACGGAAGATGCAGTTTCGTCCATAAATCTATAAACATCATCAATTGGTTTGACAAGTTGCTGAAATAAAAGACAAACTGTAATAACCGCTCCTGCTGACATCTGCTTCCGCGATATCATTATTATAGAAATAAAAAGCAATAATATCTGAAAACCAATTTTACATGCCTGCTTAACACAGTCAAAGATCCCCATATAGTAATGATGTTTCTTTTCTGTTTCACGAATCTTCATAATTACTGGTCTCAATCTAAACTTCTCATATGCTTCTGCACTCAAACAACGAATCATCTCAAGATTTAAAATGGACTGGCAAATTTCACCATCCAAAGAATTCTTTTGCTTAATGATATTTTCCCTAATTCCATTTTGCGATTTAATCTGATTCATGGAAATAATAATTGTTATGGCAAGATAGACCAGCATAACCAAAGCAATCATATTGGGAGCATTTAAAATGACCTGCACAAGCGTACATACAGCGGTCAAAATCGTTGCAAACACATCATTACATATAATCTTTATTAACTGACTAAGTCCTGCAACTCCCTGATTTATCTGTGCTGTTTTTTCTCCACTCAAACAACCATGTGTATACTTCACAGGCATCTTAAGTAATTTCTCAATACTATTTTCCCTAATCTCTGCTTCATGAGTTGCAATAATACAATCCAGCAATACTCTTCTAACAATCGTAAAGCATTCTGCAAAGAGATAAATTAATCCAAAAGTCGCTAAAGCAACTGCACCCTGAGATACACTTCCAATTAAGCCATTAGAAATATCTGTGTATAGTTCTCCAAGTTTTACTGGCCATACTGATGCCAACACAGAACTAATGATTGCTAAAGATATTACACCTACACACTTTATTTTTGTCCTAACACTAATTAAATCTAAGTATTTTTTCATGCAAATCTCCTCCATTGTATTATTAAAAGATAGAACCTAGCCAATAACAATATGTATCATTTAACCTCCTTCTTTTCAAAATTAATTACTAAGACTAACATCTTGCTTACATATTTCTTATTTAAAATTAATTTTTGTGTATCTGTCTGTTATTATGTACTTGATTCATCTTTCATATTATGTATACCCTAATTCTTATATATTGTCTTTTAGGGATATTAAAAAAAAGTTGTTATTATTTCTGCTTATTCTATAACTGTATTTCAAATATTATTACACACATGGTCATTTATCATATAAAACAAAATTTTTAACAAACTTCACTTTATAGGGTATATTTTGAATATCACATATTCTACTCAGCTGATTTTCAACAGCTTTCTGCTATAGCAAAGTAAATATTTGATATATATACTATTTTTGTTATTTTTTAATCCTATATGAAATCACTTAGCAACACTTTTGGATATTAAAGTCCGTTTTCATTATATATTGTGGTTTTATATTTTTATCCTATACATAAAAAAGCTATACAGCATTTTATGCCGTATAGCTTCTGTCTCATCTCATTTTAATATCAAATCCTAATCATTCTCTAATAATAAAACAATATTATTTTTTTCTAAGCTTTATAGTTATAAATATCCATCAACTTACAATTTACTTTTCAACATCTTCATTCAATTTCATCCAATAATTATGCTTTTTATTAGTGTTCATATTCTATTTCCTTACTATTTTCAATTTCGCGCTGTTTTTGCAACCTGTTATTGTATTCATTATATAATGCGCTATCTTTGTTTAAAATTCTTATCAATGAACCATAACCCAAAAGACGAACCACTAATTCATATGTATCTTGCTGCTGATAGAATATTTTTAACTGATATATTTTTGTTTTTTTATTATATGTACATCTTTTTTCCCAAGGTGCAAATTCATTTAATATTCTATCAGGAATATTCTTTGTATCTGTAAATTCAATAGTGATACTACGCATATTTCTTTTTATATATGCATCTAACTTTGAGCTTACATCTCCATAATCATATATATCATCTTTTATACTTATCTGTTTAATTCTTTCAATGTTAATTATGGTTATTGCTTTAAAATTCTCTGCATATGCATAACATCTAAATAAATTATCCCTTTTTGAATATTCTATATGTATAGGGCAATAAATATCCTGTATTGTATCACCTCTGGCTGATGTAAATTGTATACCAACCTTGTTATGTTTACATATGGCATCTAACAACGGATTAATATATCTTATTTCCAATTCATTATTAATCATATTAGTTTTGAATCTATCAGTATAATGTATTGAAGAATACTGTAATCCTTTTATATTTTGCTCTACCGTCAACACATCTTTCAAATACTCAACTTCATCACAAGATAAAAATAAATATATCTTAGGATTATTAATGATAGTAACTAGCCACCTACACTCAATTAATGATAATGGCAAAATCGATGAATAAAAAGATGTTTCATTCGTACAGTATTTTCGCATATATTCAATAGAATTGTTATTATTGCTGCTTAATTCTGACTTCTTTTTCCAGACACCATAATTATTATCTGCCCCCTCTCTCATAAAGGCATTTGACCTAACTATACCAAATATAATTGTCTCAAGAATGTCTTGAGTTTTTTTCCCATATTTGTTTTTATGTTTCTTTATTGCTGATTCAATTATTGAATGGATTCTTTTTGCAGTAAACCGTCCATGTTCATCTTCATCACTGCTGTACAATTGCATTAATACATCAGCTATAACTTCATAATAAACACTAAATACTTCATTAAATATCAACATATGGGAGGCACTTGGCTCCGTTTCATATTCTGCTTCTTTAGGTATCTTCCATATAATGTCACTTTTATTTATATCATCATTCAATACATTTTTATCCCCTGCCGCATTATCAAACTTGCTTAAGTCTTCCTTGACGCTGAATTCCAAATCATTTTGACACGAATATTCTAATACACGAGAGTAAAAACTTCTGATCCATGGCCTAAGTTCCCTATAATCTGATACTTTTGCCTTAAATTCTATATAATCATTATTTTGAACTATAGTACCTATTCTCTGTTCGCGCTTAACCCGTTTTATAATATACTCTTTATCCTCTGGATTAATCCTTATCTTAATATTAACATCATATAATGGCACTTTATCCTTTACATTTCCATCCTCTTTTAGTGTAGTTGATGCACCCCAAGAATGTTTCAAAAGACTTCGAGCATTATTTATATCTGCTATAACATCTTCATTAGCCAATGATATTTCAGGTTTGCCTGGCATTTTTATAACTCCACCATCTATGTATTTGATATCTTCAATAAATTCTAATCTTAAATTTGAATAACTCCTAGAAAATGGCTCATAAAATGATAAATATTCCCTTCCATTCATGGAACTTATCCTTATTTCTAAAGGATAAACTATTATAGATTTTGCAATCCCATTTGTATCTATCTTATAATCAATCTCACACCATTTTTTGTTTTCTATGGCTGTTAATAAATCAATTAAACTATAATCATTAACAGATTGCATATAATATTCATGTTTAAATCGAAAATCACTTTTGTATTTATTGTTATATCTATTTAGAATAAAACTGCCAACCACTCCAAGTACTTCATATTTAGAAAAAAAATCTAGTGCATTAGAAAAATGCACTACAAACCCTTTGTCGATTTTTTCTCCCTGTTCTAAAATTGAACTAATATAACAACCTGTTAGTTGCCATATATGTATTATTTTTTTTCCCATTTTTTCTGGATTATCTTTTAATAGCCCTTTCTCGACTAATCCATTCAAATTGTAAGATATAGATTCATTCCTTCCCTTAAAAACATCTTTTCTATCAGGAAGAAAACAAGATAAACTTGACGATGATAATGGTTTATTATTTTCCACATCATCGTAAAATGATTCTGGCAAATCATCTATTTGTTGCAGATTTAAATCAAGAGAATCTACACCATCAGCCAATTTACATTTTGAACTTAATGCAAAAATAATATTAAAAAAGAACTTTGGATCTTTTTCATTAAAAAGACAAAATCTATATATTTTATGAAAAGGATTTTCAGACAATGACTGTGAATCATTGCTTAAAAAAAACGCAGTATCACTTTTCGATTTCCATTCAAAATACCCATGTAAAATATTAGATAAACGCTTCCAATCATTATCAATTGTGTAAGTAGATGGTATCTGTTTTCCATTTTCACCCTCTCGTTGTAAGTCTGAATAAGTTTTAAATCCATATGTATAATAGTCTCTTAGTGTATTCTTAAATTTACTGGAAAAAAAACCTGCTTCCACCAATTCATCATGCTTTGCCATAAATTTTCTCCTTATACTGAATATATTGTACATATCATATTTCTGTACTATCTACCATCCAGATAGTTAATATATTCAAGATTCACAATGTTATCATCTATCTTACTCTTGTTCCAATTATTAAAAACAAGGATGTTACCATTTTCATTTGAAATCAAAAAAGGACTCAAATTTCTTTTTATCTTCCTTTTAACCTATCCATATACATAATAATATTTATTATTACTTGCTTCCAATTGAATATCTGTAGAATCCCAAATAAACACATTTTATATTGTAAGCTTTAAAACAAGATTATGTAACTCATAAGCATCAACTTTATCAATTATTTAAAGTATATCATTCAGCGCTGTTACGGTCAATTTTAGGCTATATAATGATAGCGTAAATTTACTGTAGGAATTAATAAGATAGAAGTCACCTATAAGATTTTCAGACATGTTTCCGAATTTCTGCTTGTTTCGGTTCTCCATCAAAATCATTTCTCCGGCAGAATAAATAACTTCTTCCGCTCCTGCCGCCATTGGCAGCTCCTGTTTCTGATACCTTACTAGTTCAAGCATATTTCCTCTATTTTTCTGATACACTCGCAGACGTGCCATTTTATCACATCCTGTTCTGCTCCAGCCAAACGGTCTGGAACTCATTCTGTCCGAAAATACATGGCTTACATGGCCTTCTGCACTGCATTGGATGTTCTTATCTTTTCCTTTCATACTTACCTGTATTCCGCTCCAGTTGCTTAGAATGTATCCCTTTGATGTCTCTACAGCTTTTCTTTTCGTCTCGCTTTCTGTGGCATATATAATTCTGTCAAATACTTCTTCACATGCATTTATCCCTGTTTTATGAATCGCTCTATATATTTCACTTCTGGCATCTTCTGCACTGTCTGCTAAATGTGATATTGCTGCTATGATATATTTATGCATGTAAAACTTATCAAGTACAAATTTAGTCTTTGGCAGCACTTTTGCTCCTGTCTTTATCCATGCCGTTCAGTCTCCATTCAAATTGATACGCTTAATTTTATCCACATCATATGCACTCTCTATATATTCATAAACCCCTTTCCAGAATCTTTCAATTTCTCCAGTACCATCATATACTCCTCCAAAATATTTTACATTGACAAGCTTTGGACGACCATTCTCCTCAGTATCAATTCCTTCATAAACATATGCTAATCTAGGCATAATTGTATTGATTCTTGGTTTCTTGATATTGCCCTTCTTTTCCAGATACTGCAAAGATACATGATCCTCATCTGCATCAATATACAATGTATCAACGTTTTTTCTTTCTCCCTCATGTAATGTTTTCGGAAATTCCAATTCATGCAGCTTATTCATGACTGTTTCTTTTGTCATAACACTTCCTGATATGCTTGCTTTTGCCCCTCCTTTACGATAATTACTATCTGCTGCCTCTTCAAGCATACGGGCAATGGCATCTTCTGACATTCTTGTATGTGACTCTATTTCCAGCAGTTTATCAAGAAGATAACAACTGTTACCGGTCTTTGTATTCTTAAACAGGGTTCTGCTATATGTAACATCTCCAAGACTTGTTGTAATGGTTGTTTCATCCCTGCGGACAATGTACCATCCCTTTCGTAAATCTTTTCTTTTTCTCAGAATCTCATCATAAGATTCCTATTCCTCAGCAATCATGGAACATCCTAAATTTGTCACCTCTTTGCTAACTACATAGACCATCTCTGCCATCTTCGTTAAGTCTTTCCCATATCCCTCAAAAATTTTTAATAATATTTTTACCCCATTCTATTGAAAATGTTGTATACTGTTAATTATAGAAGCACCTCTTTCTTTGGATTTTGTCGGTTAACTTATCCTAACATAGAAACAGGTGCTTCTTTATTTTATTTAATTTTCCTACAAAAATTTTACCATAGTCTATATAATTAATCAGCTCCTATGCTCCAATTGGTATTTTTATCATTATAATATGTATGTCATTTTAAATCCGAATAACTTTTTACTCCTTCCATTTTCAAACTGTCATTTGTTCCGACAACGTTTAAATTACTTCCCAATACATCTATCGCGTAATCTGTAAATTTATTATATGTGCCATACTCTATCCACTTATTACTGCTGCTACTATAATAATACTGGTTATATTTGCCATTAACTACTGCATCCTTTAATACTAAGCTTTTGTTCCATTCTATTTTTGCGTCTGAACTTTGCGATATATCTATGTCCACTGTCGTAAGCTCAACTCTTCCACCTCTGGTTCCTTCTGTGAAAATCACCCAATATTTATTATTATCTGGATATTGTGGTAAACTTCCTTCATCACCAAATATTGAAACATTATTATTTGTCCCTGAATCATTTCCTCCTGCCTGCAGTGTAACCTCCCCATTTAATCCGAAATCACTTCTTTCTGATGTATCATCAACAATCTGGTTATACAACTTAATATTAGTAACTTTCAAATCTTTCTTTTTTGTATTCTTTATTTGAATATAATCTCCATTATCAATATCGAATCTATATATATGTATGAGCATTTAACCCTATTCCACATACAATTTCTCCATAAACTTCCTTGTTGTCTACCAATACTTTGTAATTGGTAGAAGGGGATGTCAAATATAAATACTTATAACAGCCATATGCTCTTCTAGTTATAGTTGATTTGCTGCCATCTGATTCAATCTTATTCTCCCCATATTCTCCAGTTAGCCAGGATACATTTTTAGATGCTGCTGCTAAAGGCAGTTTATTAAAATCATATCCTTCTACAACATCTACTATAGGGCATTCATTGCTTGTTTCATATGTAACGACTTTCTCATCTGCACAGCTTGTAAATAAGATGCTAAACATCCACACTAATACTGCCCCAGAAATTATTAACTGAAAGATTTTCAAATATTCACCTTCACTAAAAATTGAATACAATGCATCTGCAAATATACATAAGCACACTACATTTACACCAAATCCAATCAATCCAAGTATAACATTCAGAATGCCTGTTGAAGCAACCCCTAATAACAATACAAATATAAAATAAATAATTCCTTCCGGTATAGCAAAAATTAAAAACCATTCCATAATATTTCCTCCTTATGTGACTATGTTTTAAATACTATTCTGTTTACAATACTCAAACGCACTTTTTACATTATCATATGTTAGTTTTGAACTACGTCCATTGAATTTTTCCACCATTTTCCAATATATCCCTGAATGTGCATCTAGGTAAGCCTCGAATATTTCTGCTGCTTCATCATACTCATTTGCATACATATGAGAATATCCACTATTAATTTTTTTATATTCATTCTGCTGTGAATAATCAGCCACACAAACTAAGATTAATGCTGCTAACACAAAACATATAAACATCTTTTTCTTCATCGTTAATCGCCCCATTTCATATAAATCTCTATGCTGTTTTACCATCAATGTACATGCTGCTGTTTCTAGTTGGAAGAGAATACCATTCCCTTGTGTTATCTTTGATCATATAAATTGATACAGAACTGTTGTTAATATTAAGGAGATCCTCAGTAAACAAAATTGGATCTTCTTCCCTAAGCAAGTTATTTTCTCTAAGAAATTCAAATACTTTTATGTTATGCTCATATGATTCTCCACATATTATTAACTGTGGATAAACCCTGTCATCATGAAAATTTGATTCAATATAACTTTTGCTATTAACTAACTGATAGTATCTGTCTATTTTATCTTTTATCTTTTCATATGAATCAGGCGTATCCCGCACCACTTCATATGCCAAAACAGACTCACTATTTATACGGACATTTGCTGCTGTTCTGAGCATATATATTCCATTCTCTTGATTTATGCTTCTCATAGTTTCCATTATTCCGAAACGCTGCATTGTTACACCGCTTATTAACAATGAAAGAACAATCTGATTGCCAACCAGAATACGCTTGACATCGACTGCTGTATCCGGTGAAATGTTTTCTTCCTGTTTTTTTGAAAATGAAATATATCTATTTCCCATGTGAAAATAAACTCCCTGATGGCGGGCAATTATGTAGCCAAAATGATCCAATTCATAATATTTAATTCCGTGTTCTGCTCCTCTCAATATTATTTCATTCTCCTGAATAATCCTGTGCCTAATTAAATTATTTATTTTTTTCCTTAAATTTACCCGTGTTATGTTGAAGCCTCTGAGTATTACATATTCGTATATCTGAAGTGAATTTAAATATTTTGACAATGCAATATTTTCAATAATAACAATATCAATGTCATCTAAAAGTTTATCCAGCTCATCAATAGATGTCAGACAATATGATGCTTTCACATGATTTATGCTTTCATCTGACTTGGCTGCAAAAATGGCTGTGCCTGGTATTCCCATATCAATAAGTTCTCTGGTTACTCTCATATAATTCATTGGATCATTAAATTTTGAATATTCCATGGCTTAATCCTCCTTTAAATCATTTTCCAACATTTTGGTAAGTTTATTTCTGATATTATCATGCTCTAAATTAGTTACATAATAATCACAAAAATACTCTACAATTTCCATCTGATCTTCTGATAAATAATTATCTATAAGCAAAAGTCTGTTAGGAACAATTCCATATTCTTTTCCTATCCTGCTAAGCTTATCAAAATCATCAAAATTTTTGCCTGATTTGCATTCTATTACATACACAATTGAATCAGAGACATCCTTGATTACTAAATCAAACTCATTCTTAATCATCCCATCCAATGTATTTACCTTAACATTGTTATAAAGTTCATAATGAATACCATGTAATGTCTCCATTTCATTTAAAACATCTTTTACTACTTTTTTTGTGGCAATTTCCATATACTGACCAGTGATAAACCGCTGTGCCTTATTACTTAAAACTATTTTTGCACTTAAGATATCACAATCAGTACAATAACTAACTCCATAAATGATTCCATACATACTCCTTAATAATTCGATAACCTCTTTTTTAGAGTCACCAGAAATATGATCCAGACATATGTGAAAACTTTCTTTTTTTTGTACATATAATGCTCTCAATTCACTAATAATATCTCTTATAACTGAATCCATGCACATCATCCTATATGCAAGATTTTCTACTGCCTGAGGAATCAATTCCTGATCACCGCTGATACTTTCTATTATCATATTTTGCTTATTGAAATTCTGAGAATCAGTTGTCAAAACTGGTCTTTCACAGCCTATTGGTTTTAACGCACTGGCTTTAATCATAACAATTCCTCCTTATTGTTAAATAAATCGTATTGGTATCTTGCTTCATTTGATAACTGGAGTATAAACAAAAATTTCATAATAAACAGTAAGCAATACCCAAAAAAAGTTGTTATTTTTATGTACATTAAAAAAATATATGCATAAGAATGTGTATTCCACATTCTTATGCATCTATTTATCATTGTATATTAAACTAAGTAAATGTTTTTTATCATTTATATAAAAATACTAATTTATCCATTCTGCATTAAATTTCTTAGCATTTTCATCCCATCTTACTAGCTTAACTTTTATGGTTCTACCAATATACTGTCCCGGATATATGCCAATTTCCTGTAGATGTTTTTTAGATAAAGAAACTCCTACTGTTGAGCCAACTATATTTCCTCTAAGTACACCTCTTGTAGTAACTTCTAAATCCCCCAATTCTACAATTTGTCCAATAGAATATTCCCCTGAACCTAATTGCATATTCACTTCTAAACCAGTCCGCGAAGACTTAGTATGTTTTTCATGCAGAGATTTATTAAGTTTGCTTCCATCTACTTTGCTGAATAACTCAAGTATCGCACCTGCCACCTCAGCATTATATGTATATGAATCTTGTTTACTAATAATGCTCTGATAACATAACGCAGCCTCCTGTTCTGTCATAACATTCACATGGGCAGCCTTGTTCCTAAACTTATCCCTTATCTGTTCTGATTTCCAAACAAAACATCCCTCTTGAAATGTTAAATAATTATCAGAGCATTTTCCAATATAAAATGCCTCTAAAGGAATTGGCTTATAATAATCCAAAATTATCGTAGAAAGATATTCTGTCATTCTCTTTCTCATCAACTCTGATTGTATCAACTGATTCTGTCGGATATTCTTATTATTTGAAAGTTGACCAATATTTCCAAACAAAAAAGGAAGTGAGCCCATAGTAAAACGTTCTATGCGTTTCAATTCTCCATTTTGACTGTTCTTAAATTTATAATTTGGAATTGACAGTAAAACATCTGGCCAAAATTTATAGATCTCATCAGCATTTTTGTTGGAAGGCTCTCCATAATTTGCAACCATAAAATCCATTAAACCATCAAAGAAAACTCTTCTTAACTCTGCTTCCAATGCCGCTGTACAACATATACACACACCAGACCAATCAAAATCTGGTGTAATAATATTAGAGCACCTATGTAACAAAACCGCTGAAGATACCAAAGATGTCTGTGATGTTTTCATAATATACTGCCATTTATCCCCAAATAAATCAGACAATTTTTGTCTTTCTTTATCAATATCATCATTGTCCATACTAGCAAGCTTTTGATCAATATGTTCTGATGTATTTTTAACAAATGAACCTATCGCTTCATCACTGTTTCTATTTTGTGCCTGATTGAAGACTGTTTTTTCCTTTTTTATGAAATCACTAAGCTCCATTCTAACAAAGTTCGCAATATAACCTACATCTTTGCTAATCAATTCAACACTGTCAGAAATATCTTTTATCGTGTCACCATGTTTTTTAAGTTCACGTCTAAAATCCTCTGTATCTCTTTTTTCTTTAAAAAGTGCCATTTGCTCTTTAAGATTCCAGCCTGCATTCCATATACATTTTTCGAAAAATTCCCTTATATTATCTTCATCCGAAAGATTCATAGGTGCTTCTATCAAATATTCATAGTCAGCCTCTGTAAAAGAACTATCGTTAAGAAGTAAGCGAAGAGAAATTAAAAAAGCATATACTGTTGTATAATTCTCTGTCGCTGTTTTAATAAGCCCATTTCCTATATCTGTCAAAAATTTCAAATCACTATTTTCACATAAACTTGTATCTCCATAGATTCCAACCATCCTATTTCCTGCAAATCTCGAAATATAATCTTCTCTTCCATTATATATAGCATTTTCTGGAATTTCTTTTACGCTTCCCCTTTTAGATAAAGCCTGAATTGAATCAAAGAATTTCATTTTATTACCATCACAGCTTCCTATCATAGTTATCTGAAAATATGGAAACGCTCTATCTTCATACAATGATACTGTTATGTATGACTGAATATCAATTATTCTCTTTACAATTTCCTTCAAAGATATTTTTTCAACTATTTCAGTATCTCTAGAGAGTTTTTTTACATACTCAAAAGTTGGATGGTTACTATTAATCTGGCTAAAGGCATTAATGAATACCCTTGCCTTATCATCTGATATATCACTTGTAATTATCTCAATATGTAAAAAAGCAATTTTACTCTTTGTGAATAAAAGATATATTTTTTTTATTTGAAATTTAATATCTAAGCCACAAAGGCTATATAAACTATTTTCATTGTGCTGTAATCCTACCGACGAACGCATTGCGGAATTTAACATAAATCTTCTAATCTTATATTTATCATCACGCAATAGTCGTGATCCTGACATTTGATATGTATTTTCTATTGGTTTATCTTTAAAGCACTTCTCAAACCAATCTACGCTATTTACATCACTATTAATCAAATCGCACGATGTTTCATTAATTTTATCATATGTTAAATAACTCTTATTCTCTAATGGAATTAATATGTTTATTTTTGTACACTCCAGCATAGTTTCCCTCCTATACTTCTCAATACTGTTTTATCACATTAAAACTGCATTTATAAAAATTCAAGTTTTATACATGTTTTATCATCTTGACTTATTCTTTCTTTGCTCATGCCCTTTAATGGTTCCTTACACAGATTGCTGATTTTATAACCTTTCATTTCTTCTTCAAATCCATCTGTATATAATAATACAATATCTCCAGGCTGAACTTTTATAGTTCCATATTTAACAAAATCCATAGCTTCTGGTTCACCATTCCAAACACCATATCCACAAGGATGATTTATATGATTACATATATTGGTTCTAATTTCTTTAGACGTATATTCATGTTTATGTTTTTGAATCATTACTGTTTGCTTTTCTGTAAAAACCCTATACATATCATTCCTTAATATACCAGCCGAACAATCTCCAATATAAGCATAATGAAACTTATCGCCTTCTATTACAAATATTATCCCCACAGTTCCGGCTAAAAAGCTGTCCATTAACTCTTCATTATATATTTTTATATTTTTATTTGCTTCCTGTATTAACTCACATATCTTGGATTTTCCATGTGTATTTATTTCTTCAAATTTATTTATTATTGTGTTTGCAAAAAGTTCAGAAGCAACTCTGGCTGGACTTGGATTAGGATAAACACCTTCTATTCGGTCTCTTGTTACTCCATCCAAAACAATTCCTATATTGTATTTCTTTTCAAATAATGCCAAATCCTCATTAGGCTTATCCAAATATTTGACATTTTTCTCAGTAAATATTTCATATCTGATTTGATTCATCGTTAAGCCTTTCCTTGCAATATGATATACATTTTTTTACACTATCGATTTTTTTTCTTATGTCTTCTGTTTTGTATTGAGTGTCCAACACAGAATTATACATTTCTGCATAATAGAGTGCCATCTTATAATTTTTACATTTACAATAGACATCCATTAAATATGAATAAATTTGTGCTGTAGAAAAATAATATTCCCCTTTTAATTTTATTCTTATATTTTTTGCCCTTTCTAACAGTTCTATTGCCTCATTATTTCTTCCAAGTCCAGCAAGAATACGTCCCTTAAGCTGCAAAAGAGAACTTACATTAACTGAAGTACAGTTCTTATACTGTTCTTCATGATACTTTGTATACATAACAATAGCTTTTTCTATTTGCTCATAAGCATCCTCGCACATATTTAACTCAAATAATACCTTTGAATAATTATATACACTAATCCACAAGGATTCTTTCGATATTATATCTCCTTGCGAAGCAAGTTCCTTACGTATATTTATACTTTGTTTTGCATTTTTTATTGCTTCTTCCTTTTGCCCCAGTGCCGCTAAGGATGTAGCTTCATATGCACTTATTTTTGCAATGTCCTTCGCTAAATTATTCTTTTTTTCGTCCAGCAATTTTAGTGCCCGTGAGAAATGTTTATGGGCCTCATTATAATCTTCTAAATTAAATCTACTTATTCCCTCTCTATATATGGCATTTTCTATAGTATCTGATTTAATCTTATTATACTTACTGAACTCACGCTCCATTATTTCGGTCAAGATATCAATCTTTTGGATATCATATGTAGCTATATAATACTCTCTTATATCATTAAGAATGTTTAAATCACATTTCTCACAACACTCAATTCTCTTAGTTAAGTGATTAACAAAAGGCTCCATGGAAATAACCTGGGAAATCAATAATTCTCTTATCTCTCTCACTGGATTTAATATTGGAGTTATAAAATCAACAATTCGTTTTGATGTCATATCTGGTTTCGTTTTCTCAAATATTGTATCAGATAATAATGGATTAATTGATATTGTTCCTAAATCATCTAAACTTATCCAACCAGAACTTTCAAACTTATCTATTACATCATCAATTACAGCATTTCCTTCAGAATTCCCTATGCAAGCATACAACAATTCCTTGAAACGCTTTACTAAAACTCCATTGTATGGAATCAAACTCAAACAACTTGCAATTGATTTAACATTATCATCCCTCTCAAGCACGGATAATTCAGTTAAAACTATATACAGGTTTTTCATCACTCCCTTGATTGACGAATTTTTCTTCATATTTTCAATCAAATCGCCTATATTATATTTTTCGTTTTCATTCAAAAAAATAGCACACATTTTTATCGCTCTCGGATTGAAATATATACTCTTTAATAATTCCTGAATAATTTCAGTTTCATAAGGCAGTTTACAAAAATAATAAAATATTTTTGCCGAATCGTCCTCAGAAAATCGATCAATCTCATAACATTTGATTTTATCTGAAATTTTATATTCATCACTTACAATCACAAGCAGATGGTAACTATCTTCACTATTGGGTAAAATGCATTTAATACTTTCATTCTGTCCTGTAAAATTATCTATTATGAATAGATATTTCAATCCCATTGAATGAACGATATCTAGTTTTTCTCTAATTATTTCTTCTTTATTTTTCTTATCTTCATCAATAATTCCAATTGGTAAATCATATATGTAATCATTAATGTCTTCTACATTTTCTGCATAATATACACCATCATATTGCTTCTTATATTTACTAACATAATCCTTTAATAGCTCTGTTTTTCCTACACCGGCTTCACCTTTTATCATTACTGTTTTTTCTGACAATAAATTGCATCTTAAATCTGCCACTTCAGTAGCTCGTGATATTATACAGCCTTCAGCCTTTGGTGGAACTACACCACTTCTATTCAACGAATCAGTTGCTATCTTAAATTTATTAGCACTAATATCTTCATCACTATATTTATTTGTGAACCATTCAAGTAGATATTCTAATGATTCTAAACATATAATCATTTCTTTATAATCAAGATTTCCATCCACTTGAAAATGTGCAGCCAAATTGCCTATTCCCTGTATGGTAGATATATTTGTTATTATAGGCTTAGGTATTATCAAACTTGGTCTCAGTAAATCGTCAATATAAACCTTAAGTGTTGCAGTTCTTATATTTTTTTCATCCTTTACTAACCGTTCTTTCAATACAATAAAACGACATAAACCTTCTGATATTACCCTCGCCTGAATAATATTAATCATAATATCAGTGCTGGTTATTTCATCAATATTCTTATTATGAAAACAAAAATCATACTTGCTTCCTATTATATGCTCAACTTTCTTGAGATTAATATTTAATACATCATATTCTACCATTAGTCGTCGCCCCATTTCCTATAATAGCTATTTCCAATATTATATAGATATTATTTTATAATCATATAAATGAGATTAATTATCCATTGATTTATTTTTCTATTTTATTAATAAATTTTCAAGCAGACATTTTACAATATACTAAATAGTATTTATTTTTAACGGAAAAAAGCATTCTATAGATTCTTTATTTAACAAAGATAGGCACAAACAATCCCTTAAGATATAATTAAATCACCACAAATAGTCAACAAAGGAGAATGTTTATGCCTAATACTGATTTTATATCAAATCTGCTTGAAATTAAAGACCTAATTGTAGATAATATTGAATCTTCCGATTCTGACATTCATTTATACTTTCATCTCGAACGCAGGGACGTTTCCTGTCCTTTCTGCGGCTCTGTCACCAACAAAGTCCATGATTACCGCCCTCTGTTATTAAAAATGCTCCAATTTGATATGTACACCTTTTACTAGACGTCCAATGAAAGGGGTATTTTTATGTGTTACAGTTACGAATTTAAACAAAATGCAGTCGAACTATACAGGCAAGGGAAATGGATTGAACCACCAACAGACATCACACTAAAGAATTTTCATGACATGATTGTTAGATGGCACCATTTGGAAGAAGCAAACTCTCCTGATTGTTTAAAACACCACGGCAAAAATAAAAAATGGGCTCCAGAGGAAAAATATGAACTTGTTGCACAGGTTATAGCCGGGGCTACTATTTCCTCAGTTGCCTATGCCATAGGTATAAATACAGGATTACTTGCTCAATGGATTCGCAAATATAAAATATGAGGTTATAATGGACTTGTAGGCCGAAAGAAAGGTCGGAAACCAAAGGAGTCCTCAATGAAAAAAAAGAATATTAATAATCCTCACAAATTAGAAGAATCCGAATACGAAGAGTTGATTCGTCTACGTGATGAAAATGCTTATATAAAAGCTGAAAATGAAGTAATAAAAAAAGAGATTGCCTTGAGAGACGAAAAGGAAGCTGCACTACTCAAGGCGAAAAAGCAGCACTTATTAAGGAACTCAGAGAAAAAGGATATAAACTAAAACATCTATTAAAAGCTATGAATATGGCTAAATCTACATACTATTTTGAAATTAACAAAACGTATTTAGTTACTATACGAAACAAAGAATTACTTATAATCATCAAATGAATATTTTTAGTAAACAAAGGCAGATATGGAGTGTGTAGAGTTTATATGGAATTAAAGAATCGTGGCTACGACGTGAATCACAAGAGAGTTCAATGTCTTATGCATGATGCTGGATTATTAGGGAAACGTCCAAAAGAAAAATATCATTCTTATAAAGGCGAAGTGGGCAAGGTTGCTGACAATGTAATAAATAGGAATTTTTCAACTACATCACCTTTGCAAAAATGGACAACCGATGTATCTTAATTTAATTTTTCGAGGGGAAAGTGCTATCTCTCTCCCATTTTAGATATGAATACAAATGAGATTATCCAGTACGATTTGGTGCTAAGTCCTAATTTGGAACAGATGAAAAGAATGCTTGATAAAGCCTTTGATAAATTTTTGTCTGTAAACGGTTTGATTTTCCATTCATACCAAGGATGGCAATATCAACATGTTTATTTTCGAAAACGGTTACAGGAACATGGAATAATTCAATCTATGTCTAGAAAAGGGAATTGTTACGATAACTGCATCATGGAAACATTCTTTGGAAGAATAAAAGCAGAAATGTATTATGGATTCGAAAAAGACTATGCATCATTTGAAGAATTTGCAGTTGCTATAGATGAATATATTGATTACTATAATAACAAAAGGATTCAAGCAAAAACAAAATGGATGCCTCCTGTAAAATACAGAGAAGCATCCATAATGTCCGCCTAACTTATAAATATGTGTCCTGGATTTTGGGTACATATCAGTTTAGGGCAGGATTTTATTTTTACACCATAAAAAAGACATTTTGTAATAACTGTTGGCACCATTTTAATGAACCTTTCGCTCTTCTGCCTAAGTGCTCTATATTCCCACATACTAGGCTTTCTTGCTGCATATCAGTTAAGAGAATTCCAAACTGTTTTTTGCAAAACAGTTTAGCATTTCTGTCTCTGCTGTTTTTCGCAAAATTAAGGATATTTCATTTCTAAAACAAACACATTTTACTTTCGTTTTGTCCATTGATAAATTCCATGTTGTCCGCTACAGTACATAGTTTCTCAAAAATATAAAAACAAGTCCAAAAACAAAAATATTTCAAGTGAAACCGCTTATCCTATTATCGCATTACAATTCTCTGTCATATACAACATGCTTGCACCTGAAGTTATGCAGCAACAATCAGATGATCTTACGCAGGCATCATATATTAAAAGAATTATTTTATGGAGTTCAAATCCCGAAGACAATAATAAGATTTAAGTTATTAAACGAAACGGTTACGGTTTCCGTAACTTTGAAAACTTCAGGAACAGAATTCTGTTATCACCGACCTAATTGGATACAAAAAGCTTAATGCTAACTGGAAAGAAGTGATCGTTATCTTTAGTACATCGTTTAGCTACATATGAGGCAGTGAAAACTCATCTTTTGGTAAAGGATATCACGTAGATAAACCATGTAAACATCTTAGCATTACCCGTTCCGCATACTATCAATATTTAAAACACCCAAAAAGCAATAATGAACTGCATAACAAAACATTGTATGTTGCAATTCAAAAGATACATACAGAACATCCGGACATGAGATACCGTAGAATTCAAAATGAACTGGATGAGCACAAAGGAATTCATGTAAATGATAAACGTGTGCTCCATATTTGTAAAAAATGTAATATAGAATCAAATATAAAATGGTTGAAGATGAGACATAAATCCAACTCATATTGAAAAAACTATTTGCGTCGGAATTTTCATACCGATAAGTCGAATGAGAAATGACATAGGTAGTACACCTATTTTTTACCCGTCAAAGTACAGCTCTTTTCATTACACAGATTATTTCTATGGCATGTTTAATCAAATCTGTATATTTTTTACATTTAACTTACATCGATAAAATCATTTTTTACCTGCAAATACAGGTGTTGAAAGGTATCTGTCTCCTGAATCAGGAAGCAAAACTACAATTGTCTTTCCTTTGTTTTCAGGTCTTTTTGCAAGAATGTCAGCAGCCTTTAATGCAGCTCCCGAACTTATACCTACAAGTATACCCTCTGAAAATGCAATGTTTCTCATTTCTTCAAAAGCATCATCATTTTCAATTTTTATAATCTCATCATATACTGATGTATCAAGAGTTTTTGGAATGAATCCGGCTCCGATTCCCTGAATTTTATGAGGACCGGCTTTGCCTTCTGAAAGTACAGGGCTTGTGGCAGGCTCTACTGCTACAATTTTTACATCAGGCTTCACACTCTTTAAATATTCACCTACACCTGATATTGTTCCGCCAGTCCCTACTCCGGCAACAAATATATCCACCTTGCCTTCTGTCTGTTTCCAGATTTCAGGACCTGTTGTCTTGATATGTGCCTTTGGATTTGCCATGTTATCAAACTGTGCAAGAATAACTGAACCCGGAATCTGCTCATGAAGTTCCTCAGCTTTTTCAATTGCACCCTTCATGCCCTTAAATCCATCAGTAAGTACAATCTCAGCACCGTATGCTTTTAAAATATTGCGTCTTTCTATTGTCATAGTCTCAGGAAGAGTAAGTATTGCCTTATATCCTTTTATAGCCGCAACTGATGCAATTCCAATACCTGTATTTCCTGAAGTCGGCTCTATAATTGTAGCTCCCGGCTTTAAAAGCCCTTTTTCCTCGGCATCTTCAATCATTGATAAAGCTACTCTGTCTTTTACAGAACCTGTAGGATTAAAATATTCAAGTTTTGCTATTACATTTACATCACTGATTCCAGACTTCTTCATATATCTATGAAGAAATAAAAGTGGTGTATTTCCTATTAAATCCGTTGCACTATGATACATATTCTCCATTTTCTTACTCTTTCTCCATTTCTTAAATGTTTCTGAGATATTCCATAACTGAATATATCGCATTGGCACCGTCTGCCGCAGCAGTTACAACCTGTCTTAACTGCTTTGTGCGGACATCACCGGCTGCAAACAGGCCATTTACTGTCGTCTTTGTATCTTCCGATGCCTTTACATAATTGCTCTCGTCGAGCACGCCGAACTCTTTTAACAGTTCTGTCTGGGGAATCATTCCGACTGCTGCAAAAAGTCCGCTTATATTAAGCTTTGTTTTATTGTCAAGAATTATACCGTCAATTTTTTTATCTCCGGTGATTTCCTCAACTCTGACATTCACTATAATTTCTACACTTTCTTTTTGTTTTAACTTATCAAGTGTCGAAGCAGAACCTCTGAAAAATTCACGTCTGTGGACAAGGTATACCTTTTCACATATGTCAGAAAGATACATTGCATCATCAAGTGCAGTATCACCGCCGCCGATTACTGCAACTCTCTTTCCTTTATAGAAAGCACCATCACATACAGCACAAAATGACAATCCTCTGCCATAATATTTTTCTTCACCCGGTACGCCAAGTGGTCTGTTTTTACAGCCTGTGGCATATATAACCGCTTTACTTTCAAGCGTTATATCTTCATCACAGCCTATTATCCATATCCCGTCTTTTTGCCCTAAAGACAAAACCTGTGCTTCCGTGAATTCGACGCCGAGACTTTCTGCATGCTCACGGAATTTTTCACCGAGGCTGTAACCGTCAATTCCCGGAATTCCCGGATAATTGTCAACTCTGCTGCTCTCTGCTATCTGACCTGTTCCAAGATATTCTTTTTCCACAACTGCAACATTAAGATTAGCTCTTTTGGCATAGATTGCTGCGGTAATACCCGCAGGACCGCTTCCTATAATAACAACATCTAACATATAACTAATTCTTCCTTTGTCGATACATCGCCCTCAATGTGAAATGAATTAAGCACCGGCTTTTCCGGCTCCATTAATGAAAGAATCATATAACTTGCCTTGCTGTCATATGCAAGACGTTTATCTTCTTCTGAAGGTCTTGAAGGTGATTCCGGATGTGAATGCCAGTTGCCAAGCGGAACAAGACCATTTGCCCTCATATCCTTAACTGCTGCAAGCTGCTCTTTCGGGTCGAGTGAAAAATGCTCATTTGAATGGTCAATATTTGTAAGAATATATACTTTTTTTATTTCTTTATCATCGCCATTCTTAACGCCTGCAATAAGTCCGCATGCCTCTTCCGGAACGCATGACTTTGCATGTTCTAAGATAAGCTCATAATCTTTTTTTGTCATCGAAATCATAATCTGCTCCTTTATTGAACATTATTTTTTCAGTAGTTCATTGCACTTTATTTATCAGTACATTCTACCTGTTCGTAGTCGATAAGTTCTGTTATTGTAGGATGACTTCCGCATACTGCACAACCATCTGTATTTGATGGAAGTTTAATCTTGTGGAATTCCTGATTAATTGCATCGTATGTGAGAAGGTAACCTGTAAGAAGCTTGCCTACACCTGTTATGTATTTGATAGCTTCCATAGCCTGAAGACTTCCGATTACGCCTCCCATGGCACCGATTACACCAGCCTGCTTACATGTAGGAACTGCATCCTTTGGTGGTGGATTCTTGAATACACATCTGTAGCATGGTCCTTCTCCCGGAACATAAGTCATGAGCTGACCCTTGAATCTGATAATTCCGGCATGTGAAAATGGCTTCTTAGCCATAACACAGGCATCATTAATAAGGAATTTTGCAGGGAAATTATCTGTTCCGTCAATTATGAAATCATAATCCTTGATTATGTCCATGATATTTTCACTTGTAAGGAATTCTCTGTATGTATTAACTGTAACATCAGGATTCATGGCATTGATTGTCTCTTTTGCAGACTTAACCTTTGCCTTGCCGATATCAGCTGTCTGATGAATAATCTGTCTCTGAAGATTGCTTAAATCTACATCATCGGCATCAACAATTCCTATTGTACCTACACCTGCTGCTGCAAGATACATTGCTGCCGGTGCTCCGAGTCCGCCGGCACCTACGATAAGTACCTTCGCATTAAGAAGCTTTCTCTGGCCTTTGGCACCTACTTCTTTTAAAATGATATGTCTTGAATAACGTTCAATCTGTTCATCAGTCAATGCCATAGCTTCCACCTCCCATGAAGTAAAGGAATTCTACATTATCGCCATCCTTTAATACTGTGCTGTCCTTTGCTGCACTTTCAACAAATTCTTCATTAATTGAAACTGTTACATACTCCGGTGTCTCAACATTTTCCATTTCGATAAGTTCCGGTAATGTAAGTCCGTCTTTTACTTCTTTTTCTGTTCCTGATACTGTAATCTTCATATTTTCCTCATTTCCGCCTGCCGGCTTTTTATTTTATTTATTTGAGATTTTCCTCAATCCATTCTACAAGCTGTGGTTTTCTTACAGCTCCGCTCTGTCTTGCCTTCTCGCTTCCTTTGTCAAACAAAAGTAGTGTTGGCACAGACTGTACATCGTAACTTTCTGCAAGCTCTGTATCAAAATTAATATTAACCTTGTATACTGCAAGTTTTCCTTCCATATCATCTTCTACATCACCGATAACAGGTGTCATCTTTTTGCATGGAACACAGCTGTCTGAATAAAAATCAACCAGAACGGGAATATCGCTTTTTAATACCTTGCCTTCAAATTCATCCTTATTAACTCTTGCTGCCATATATACCTCAATTCCTACGGGATTCCGTATTTATTCTTCTACCTTTTTAACAATAAGGTTATATGTACCGTCTTCATTATTAACAAGTTTAAGTATCTGATGTCCTTCTTCTTTAATGCTTCTTGGTACATTCTGGACAGGTTCTCCGTCGTTCATTCTTATCGCAATAATTTCTCCGTCGTCAAGCTCATCAATAGCAACTTTTGCCTTTACAAATGTAAGTGGGCAAACTTTATCAGTTATATCAACTGTATCATCAATCTTAATTCCTTCAATTTCCATTCTCAACCTCATTCCTGGCCCTTATAAGCCGCCTGTATTTCTTTTCTGAATTCATCTTCCCCAACTCTCTGAAGAAGAAGTCTGAATCTCTCGCCCGGATTAGCATTCTTTTCAAAAAAGCCAATCGCTGCATCTGTTACTCTGAATAACGTATCTTCATCTGTTATAAGAGGAAGAATTGTCTCGCCCTTGTAAATATGATTGCCGAAAAGACCTCCGAATGAAACAATATATCCACTCTTGCCTTCCCATGCATCTGTCGGACAGGATTTTACGCATCTGCCACAGTTATTACACTTTGAATAATCAACAGTAACCTCTGTGCCTGTGCACTTGATTGCACCTGTACGGCATGCCTTTTCACATACACCACAGTTGATACATTTATCCTTTACCCATGTAACTTCCATGCCGCCTTTGATACCTATATCATTTTCCTCTGCTTTAAGGCAGTTGTTCTGACATCCTGTAACACCAAATTTGAACTTATGCGGAAGTTCTCTTCCGAAATAATGTTCGTCAAGCTTCTTTGCAAGTGAATATGTATCTATGCATCCGCTAGGACAAATCTCAGAACCCTGACAGGCTGTAACTGTACGAACTCTTGGTCCGCACACACCCGGATTAACTCCGCCTTTTGCAAGCTCTGCCCTTACTGTCTCGACATCTTCAAAATTAATGAATGGAATTTCAACTCCCTGTCTTGATGTCATATGAACATAACCTTTTCCATATTTCTCAGCAACCTCAGCAACTGCCTTGATATTTTCTGCTGTAAGATTACCGCCTACAACCTGAATTCTTAATGAAAAATAACCTTTCTGCTTCTGTCTCATGAAGCCGCCTTTTTTTAATGATGCATAATCAATGTTTGCCATAATCGTTTTCTCCTTTTAGCTTATTAGTAAACATCCTTAACAGACTCTATAGCTTGTTTGAAATCATCTATTAAATCGTCAATGTCTTCAATTCCGACGCTTATTCTTATCAAATCGTCAAATACACCGGCTGTTTCTTTTTCTTCCTGTGTACTATGGACATTAAGTGTTGATTCAGGGTGAATAACAAGTGTTTTTGTATCACCTATGTTTGATACTATAAGTGGAAGCTTTAATGCATCAATTATTCCGAATGCTCTCTTCTTGTTTCCTGTTCTTATTGTTATTATTCCACCGAATTTATCGCCAAACTGCTCTGTTGCTATATCATGCCATTTGCTGCCTGCAAGCCCCGGATAATTCACTTCAATATCACTATATTCTGTAGCAAAAAATTGTGCAAGTGTTTTAGCATTATCACAAACACGCTCCATTCTAAGTCCGAGTGTTTCCATTCCTATGCTGTTATAAAAAGCATTCTGTGGAGAGAGACAGGCTCCCGTATTTCTGAACAACCCGTTTCTTAACTTCGCTGTATAAGCAAATGGTCCAAATTTCTTAAAATCTTTCATGCCAGGATACTTTTCTGTATCCCACTTAAATTTACCGCCGTCAGTTATAACTCCCGAAATTGCACTGCTGTTCGCATTGATATACTTTGATGTAGAATTGACAACTATGTCTGCACCGAGGCTTAACGGCTTTACAAGATAAGCTGTCGCAACTGTATTATCCATAATGAGCGGAATATCAAAGCTGTGTGCAAGTTCTGCAAGTTTCTTTATATCGGTAACATCAAGTCTAGGATTGCCTATTGTCTCCGCAAAATAAAGTCTTGTATGTTCATTGGTTGCAGCCCTGAATTCCTCAAGATTGTTATTTTCAACATATCTTGTCTTAATTCCGAAGCTTTCCAGATCCCTGAATAAATCAATGCTGCCACCGTAAAGACTGGCACTTGATACAATCTCATCACCGGCACAGAGTATATTGCAGAAAGCGTTATACAATGCAGCCATTCCTGAGGCACAAGCAACACTTGCAACACCTCCCTCAAGTGCAGTCATTCGTTTTTCAAAAGCATCAATAGTCGGATTGCTTATTCTTGTATAAGAAAATCCTGGTGCTCTGTTATTAAATATTTTTTCTAATTCCTCAGCCGATTCATGCTCAAATGCACTTGACTGGTAAACAGGTGTAAGAGTTGCACCCGTGGCTTTATCGCCTCTAAAATCTCCATGTAATAACGCCGTGTTAAATTTCATATGTGACCTCTTTTTATATTAATCCTATCAACTTAATATGATATTATCATACACTTATTTTGGCAAATGTCAACCATAAATTCATATAAATCTTATTAATTTAGTATGATATTGTTTTTTTTCAGTGTTTCTGCTACAATAACGACATTGGACACCTGCCAGTCCACTCATAAATTTTACGTATTAAGGGATAATTTTATATGACTAAAAAGAAAAAGATAAGTATATTTATTTTACTTGCAGTAATACTTGTTTTTATGATGTTTTTAAGTATTCTGTCAGGAAGTGTATATATAAAACCACACGATGTTTTTAATGTATTAACAGGAAACGATTCTTCCTCAGTAAATGCACTTCTTATATTTAATATCAGGCTGCCGCGTATGATTGCCGGTGTTTTTGCAGGAATGGGACTAGCCTGTGCGGGCGTGATTCTACAAAGTGTTATGAATAATTCGCTTGCAAGCCCGAATACAATCGGCGTCAATTCGGGTGCAGGATTTGCCGTAATGCTCGCACTCTTTATTTATAACGGAAGCTCATCACACTCTGCTGTCTTTGCATTTGCGGGAGCTTTAATTACGACATTTCTTGTATTTGGAATCGCATATCTTGGCGACAATTCAAGAACAACAATAATTCTTGCCGGAATAACTATTTCTTCTTTGTTGAGTGCCGGAATCAACACAATAAAATTAATAGACAGCGACATAACAATCAATATAACAACTTTTATGATAGGAACACTCAACGGAATCACTTCAAAGGCAATCATTATTCCGTGTATCGGAATTGCCGCCGCTGTTCTTGTTTCAATATGTTTTTCACGCCACTTAAACATACTTAATCTCGGCGATGACATAGCACGTTCACTCGGATTAAATGTCGGTGTGACACGCCTTATTCTTATGACTCTTTCAAGCATTATGGCTGGCTGTGTTGTAAGCTATGCCGGACTTTTAAGCTTTGTTGGGCTTATCGTGCCTCATATAGGAAGAAAACTTTTCGGAAACGACGCACGCATATTGCTGCCGTGTTCTGCACTTCTCGGTGCGATATTCGTAATCTCATGCGACCTGCTCGGCAAAATAATCGCAGCTCCGTATGAACTCCCGGCAGGCATTATCATGTCATTTGTCGGCGGACCGTTTTTCTTATATCTTTTACTTAAAAAGAAAGGAGGACGAAGAGTTAATGCTTAGTTTTAAAAATGTAAATGTATCTTATCACAGCGATACAATATTAAAAAACATTTCACTTGATGTACCATCAGGCCGTATAACAACTATCATAGGTCCTAACGGCTGTGGAAAAACAACACTGATATCAAGCCTTAATAAAACCGCTGATTTGACAGACGGTTCAATCGTACTTGAAGGCATCGACCTTACAAAAATAAGTTCAAAAGAACGTGCAAAACTGATTGCATTTCTTCCGCAGATACGCCAGGTAATCCCTGCAATTCCTGTAAAAGCGCTTGTAGAACACGGAAGGTTTCCACATCTTGGATTTTCACGCCGCAAGACAAAAGAAGACACAGACATTGTAAATAAAGCGATGGATTTTACAGGTGTCACAAAATATTCCGATATGTATGTAAACACTCTTTCAGGCGGTGTAAGACAGCGTGTGTTTTTTGCCATGATACTCGCACAGGACTGCGATACAATTATTCTTGATGAACCTACAACCTACCTTGACATTGAAGGCCAGCGTAACTTTTACAACATGATTCTGTCTTTAAAAAAACGGGGAAAGACTGTACTTCTGGTTTTGCACGATATATCAAAAGCACTTGAAATATCAGATAAAATCGTAGTTATGAACAATTCAGAAATCGTCTTTGACGGCACACCCGCAGACTGCATCGAAAGCCATATTATCGAAGACGTTTTTTCGGCATCATGCCGCCGTCTTAAAGATGAAAAAGGTGAATATTTCCTGTTTGAATAATCCCTTACGGGCACTGACTCTGTTTTTCTTCCCTCATAAAATTATCGGGGCTGCCACACCGGATTGGTGTGGCAGCCCCGCATTTACCTTAATCCCAGATTTCGTCCTTAAATACAATCTTTCTGTATGTCTCGAATGTAATCCATTTATTAAAGAATTCACTGCTTATATTACCATTCTGTGCATTAAGCTCAGAAAGAAAAGCTTTCAAATCTTTCTCATCCGCAATCTTAACAGCAAAACCGCGTCCGTTGATTACAGGAACATCTGAATATCCGTACTCGTCAAGGCTTCCGATTCCGACAACCATACGGTCGCGAACCTTAACTGCAACTTTATCACGAAGAACCACAATATCAAAATCATCAGGATAACTGTAGCTTTCACCATTTACAGGAATCTCGTCACCGACTGTATATGTCTTTCCTGAAGGTCTTACCTTGTTAATTGTCATACTGTCGAGATTATAATAGAACTCCTCAAAAATATCACCGTTTGCCTTATATGAACCATATACAAACGCAGCCTTTAAATCCTTGCTGTCATCAACCTTTGATGTCTCTACAACACCGCACGCAGATGTCATGTTTGTAATTCTGTCGATAAGAATAAGCTCGCCGAGTGTCTTATGTTTCTTGAACTCATCAATAACAATTTCTTCCTGAAGTGCAATATCACATACGGCAATCTCATTTTTCTTCAATACATTAGCAGCAATATACTCACCTGTATTAACATCAATCTTATACTGTATATTTTTAAGGATGGCTGGCATCTGCTTTGTTCCGAGTTTTACAATATAATCAGTTCCCGGCGTAAGCTCGTTATCGTCCATCCACAGAATTGTTGCAGTAAATGACTTGCTTATAGGAAGATTGTTTCCTGCCGCAAGAACACAGCCTCTTGAAACATCAACTTCCTTATCAAGCTGGATTGTAACAGGCTGACCCATAAATGCACTCTGTGAATCCTTGTCACCGACAAGAATACTCTTAACATGTGCATGTTCTTTGCTTGGAAGTGTTACAATGTCATCACCGACTTTGATTTCACCTGATTCAATCTGCCCCTGGAATCCTCTGTATGTATGGTCAGGACGGCATACTCGCTGTACAGGCATATAGAAGCCCTCTTCCTGCTTCTTTTCAGTAACATCTACATTTTCAAGATATGTAAGAAGTGCTTCACCCTTATACCAAGGAATATTGTCTGATTTCTTAGTTACATTATCGCCCTCTGTAGCTGATACAGGAATAATGTATACACTCTCAAGCGAAAGTTCTTTTGAAAGCTCATCTATCTGTGATTTAATCTCATTAAATCTGTTCTCGTCATAACCGACTAAGTCCATTTTATTTACTGCAAATACAAAATACTTAATTCCCATAAGTGCACAGATTCTTGCATGTCTTCTTGTCTGGACAAGAACACCCTGCTTTGCATCGATAAGAATTACGGCAAGGTCTGCAAATGAAGCACCGACCGCCATGTTTCTTGTATATTCCTCATGTCCCGGCGTATCGGCAACGATAAAGCTTCTGTTATCTGTTGTAAAATATCTGTATGCAACATCAATAGTAATTCCCTGTTCTCTTTCTGCCATAAGACCGTCAAGAAGAAGTGAATAATCAATAGCACCGCCGCGGCTTCCGACTTTACTGTCAAGTTCAAGTGCCTTTTCCTGGTCGGCATATAAAAGTTTTGAATCATATAAAATATGACCTATAAGAGTTGATTTTCCGTCATCAACGCTTCCGCATGTAATAAATTTTAATAAACTTCTCATCCTAGAAATAACCCTCCCTTTTTCTTCTTTCCATGCTTCCTGCCGCCTCGTTATCAATAACTCGGGTTGTTCTCTCGGAAGATACGGCTGAAAGTGTCTCATCAATAATTTCATCAAGTGTCTTTGCTGTAGATTCTACACCGCCTGTAAGAGGATAGCATCCAAGTGTACGGAATCTTACGCTCTTCATCTCTACCTTCTCGTCCGGTCTTAATTTCATTCTGTCATCATCAACCATGATAATATTGCCGTCACGGTATACAACAGGTCTTACATCTGCAAAATAAAGAGGTACAATCTCAATCTTTTCTCTCTTTATATACTGCCATATATCTGCCTCTGTCCAGTTTGAAATAGGGAAAACTCTTATGCTCTCGCCCTTGTGGATTTTTGAGTTATATAACTTCCACATTTCAGGACGCTGGTTCTTCGGATCCCATGCATGGTTTTCATTTCTGAATGAGAAAATTCTTTCCTTTGCTCTTGATTTTTCCTCATCTCTTCTACCACCACCGAAAGCCGCTGTAAAACCGTATTTGTTTAACGCCTGCTTTAAAGCCTGTGTCTTCATGATATCTGTATATGCAGAACCGTGGTCAAATGGGTTGATTCCCTGCTTTACGCCATCTTCATTGATATATTCAAGCATTTCTATGCCAAGCTTTTTAGCCTGCTCATCCCTGAACTTAATCATTTCTTTGAATTTCCATGTTGTATTTACATGTAAAAATGGAAATGGTGGTTTCTCCGGATAAAATGCCTTCATTGCAAGATGAAGCATTACCGAGCTGTCCTTTCCTATTGAGTAAAGCATTACCGGCTTTTCACACTCAGCTGCAACTTCACGGATTATGTAAATTGCTTCTGCTTCAAGTGCATCAAGATGTGATAATTTTTCCATTACATTTTTCCTCCATTCACTTAATATTTGTTAGATTCTTTTTTATCTATAATTATTGTTTCTGTGCTTCCGTCTGTTTTATGGATATTCCAGTCAAGGAAATGGTCTCTTGATTTTACCGTCATACTGCTTCCCATTCCTCCTATATCCGCTCCGAGATAAAGTCCTATGGCATCAAACTGACACTCCTTTATACATGAGCAGCACCCCCAGCAATCCTTAGGATACTTAATAAATGCCTTTCCATCCTCATCTTTTTTGATAAGGCTTCCGGGACAGACCTGCGTACATTTGCCGCATTTTCTGCATTTTTCTTTATCAATTATTATGCTCATAGCTCTCACCCCTTCCCACAAGCTGTCTTGTGATTATCTTTATTTCTCCGTCAACTTTCTTTGAATTGACGTATTTGAGCCATTCATCACTCTTTTCAGGGTAATCAAGATTCTCATCAAAACTGTGCCACCGTGTCTCTTTTCTCGCTTTAAGATGCTCTATAAGTGTAAGGCATACCGTAAGTCTTTCCTTTAACTCATATGCAAACATAAGCTCATGGCAGTCATCAGCACTGACATTTTCAGCAAGTTCCTGCAATTTCTTTATCTTTTCTTTTGCAAGTTCAAGCTGTTTTTCATTGAACTGATAATGGCTTCCGATACCTCCGGCATAAGCATCCATAACCTTCTGCATGGCATCTTCAAGCTGTTCTGTCGTGTATACACAATCTTTATTATTTAAAATTCTGTTATACTCGTTTACTTTTTCATCAAAAGCTTTATCAATGCCGCATACATCATCATTTTCATTATTTGCCTTTTTATCTTCTGTTGTTTCGCTGACCTTTTGTGCATCAAGCTCTTTTACCATAGTTTCCGCAGCAATCTCACCTTCAACCATAGCACCCGTAACATACTTCTGAGGACAGCCGCCTGCCACGTCTCCCGCTGCAAAAAGATTGTGAATTGTAGTTCTTCTTTCCGTGTCAACCCAATAGCCGCTCGCTGTGTGTCCGCCTACAACATAAGGTTCCGTTCCCTCAATCTCAACATTCTGCTCACTTGGGTTCTTTCCCGATTCAATCCACTTTAATGTCTGGCTCGGTGCCATGTTCAGATATGCTTTCTTTAACGATTCATCCTGTGCTTTGCTTATTCCTTCCGTTCTCAGATAACAAGGGCCTCTTCCCTCAATATTTTCCATGACAGTTCCGTATACTCTCTGTGACGTTGTAAGACCATATTTTGTCTCGTATATCTCGCCCTTTGAATTAACCTGCTTTGCACCGACACCCTGTGCTATCGTTCCTGTCGGAGCTATCGTATCTTTACATCTGAGTGCTATAAAACGCATTTCAAATGTTGTCATCTCAGCTCCCGCATTTATTCCCATTGCGTATCCCGCTCCCGTATTAAACGGCGGATACCACATTTTGTGTCTTGAAAATCCCGGATTGTTTGGTCTGTAAAGACCTGCCGCACCGCCTGTCGCACAGAGAACTTTCTTAGCCTTTATAAGATATGCCGTTCCACTTTTTTCTCCGTTTTCTTCCGTTTCATCTATACTGAATCCGTATGCTCCGCAGATTGTATTGTTTTCAACATAAAAATCCGTGATATTTACCCTGTTAAGAATTGTGCAATCCGGAAGTGCTTTTACCGCATCTGCAAGAATCGGCTTGATATTCTCACCGTTAATTTTTATGTTTCTGTTGCCTCTTGCGACATATTTGCCGTTCTCATCCTTTAAAATGACAAGTCCAAGTTTTTCCATCTTTTCCGTGACACGGTTAAGTCCCTCAGACATTGTAAGAAGCAAATCCTCTCTTACAATTCCGTCTGCGTCTTTCTTTGCGTAATCAACATAATCTTCAGGCTTTCTGCCCTCAACGATGTATGCGTTGATTGCATTTACTCCAGCTGCAAGACAGCCGCTTCTTTTTATATTGGCTTTCTCTGCGATAAGCACCGAATATCCCGATTTTTCTGCAATCGTCAACGCAGCATAACAGCCTGCTGTTCCGCCGCCGATTATAAGTATGTCTGTATTAAGTGTCTCTCTTTTTTTAATCTGCATAACACATTTCTCCAATCCCTAGATATAGAATACGTCATCTTCCTGCATTTCTTTATTTTCACACAAATATGCTTTCGTGTCGTCCATTACATAGATTCTGTATATTAAAAGATTAACTTTTTCGCCAATCTCAAGTGAATCTTTCTCAAGCGACCACTCGCCTGTTATTTTTATTCCATGGACATCAATCGTAACGTCAAGCCTGTTGCCACGGAAAACAACGTCCTCGACAATTCCTGTCTCTGCCGCACTCATGTATCTGTCGAGCTTTCCAAACTTTGAAATTTTGACAAATTCAGGTCTTATAACCGCCTTGTCTGCTCCCTCTATCTTGTCAAAGCCGTTCAATGTATCATAATTATGTACTTCTGACGGCCTTCCGATAAATTGTGCAACAAATGGTGTATCAGGTGATTTGTAAATCTGTGACGGCGTTCCCATCTGCTCGATTTTACCGTGGTTCGTAATGATAATCTCATCGGCAACCTCAACGGCTTCGTCCTGGTCGTGCGTTACAAATATACTCGTAATTCCAAGCTGTGTAACCATGCTTCTAAGCCACAGTCTCAATTCAGAACGAACCTTTGCATCAATGGCGGCAAATGGTTCATCAAGCAGAAGCACCTGCGGATTCGGAGCTAATGCTCTTGCGAAAGCAACTCTTTGTCTCTGTCCGCCTGAAAGCTGGTTCGGATACCTTTTTTCCATTCCCGAAAGCCCTGTTATCTCAAGAAGTTTCATAACACGTTCTTTTATTTCGGCTTTCGGAACCTTCTGTAATTCAAGTCCAAATGCCACATTATCGTATACCGTCATATATCTGAATAATGCGTAACTTTGAAATACAAAGCCAATTCCTCTCTTTGATGCAGGAATATCATTAACACGTTTTCCGTCTATAAAAATATCTCCCGCATTAGGAGTCTCAAGCCCTGCAATCATTCTAAGAAGCGTTGTCTTTCCGCTTCCCGATGGTCCGAGAAGTGCGACAAGCTTACCTTTTTCAATTCCAAAACTCACATTGTCAGAAGCCCTGAAATCGCCATATTGTTTATAAATATTTTTCATTTCAACATACATATTTCACACCACTTTCAAGAAGCTGCCTGCTCCTGACCTTTCTTTTTCGCCCTGTATTCAAGTATATTTCTAAGCACAAGCACAACAACCGCAATAATAACAAGTATTGAAGATGCTGCAAATGCTGCCGTAATCGAGTTTTCCGTTCCAGACATATACAATGCGTCTATTTCAAGAGGAAGTGTAAATGTCTCGCCTCTCGTCTTTGATAATGCATTTACCGCGCCAAACTCGCCGAGTGCTCTCGATGTACAAAGAATAATTCCATATATTAAAGCCCATTTTATCTGAGGAAACGTAATCTTAAAAAAGATTTTGAATCCGCCCGCTCCCATAAGAGCCGCCGCTTCCTCCTCGTCTTTTCCCTGTGCGTTAAGCACCGGAATAATCTCTCTTGATACAAACGGAAATGTTACAAATATTGTCGCAAGCACAACTCCGGGAATTGCAAATGCGATTCTTACATTCGCTCCGAATACCGAATTAAACCATCTTATAACAGGATAAAACCAGCCGAGACGCCCGAATGTCATAAGAAACGCAAGTCCAACGATAACGGGTGATATTGAGAACGGAATATCAATAAGTGTCGCAAGCACCTGTTTTCCCTTAAATGAAAACTTTGTCGTAACCCATGCCGCACACAATCCAAAAAATGTATTGATAACAACCGCAATAACAGTTGCAAACAAAGTAACCTTCAAAGCACTGACAACATATTTTGACGATACCGATTTAAAATAAAATCCAAGTCCCTGCTTGAGCGAGCTGGATACAATACAAAACAGAGGCATCACAAGCATAAAAAATACAAATAAAACGCTTATTGTTATAAGAACATATTTAGTTATCTTTTTTCTTTTTTCAAATTTTTCCTGTTCATTCATAACTTTTCCCATCCTGTTTTTATCATCCGCTGTTTTAACATTGTATGATTATATATTATTGGTTCTTTTTGCCTGCTTCATCTGGATAACATTTATCGCAAATAAAAGCAGAAATGATATTACAAGCATCACAAGTGCTATAGCCGTTGCCGACGCATAATCAATATAACTTAACTTCTGCATTATTACATACGATACAACCTGTGTATGCTCTTTGGCACTGTTGCCCGAAATGTAAATAACGCTTCCATACTCACCGATTCCTCTTGCAAATGCAAGCCCAAAACCTGTAAGTATCGCAGGTCTCAACTCGGGAAGTATTACCTTAAAAAATGTCTTTGACGGCGACGCACCAAGTATGTAAGCTGCTTCCTCATACTGTCCGTCAAGCTTTTCAAGCACCGGCTGCACATTTCTTACTACAAACGGAATTCCGATAAATATAAGTGCAACTATAATTCCAAGATGTGTGTAACTTACCTTAATTCCTATTGCGGCAAGCGGTTTTCCAAGTATTCCCGTATCCGAATACATCTTTGAGAGCGTTATGCCCGCAACTGCTGTCGGAAGTGCAAAAGGAAGCTCTATAAATCCGTCAAGGATACGCTTTCCGGGAAAGTCATATTTTACAAGTGTCCATGCAAGAATTACTCCAAATATTACATTTATCACCGCCGCTATAAAAGAACAGACAATACTAGTCGTAAATGCGTAAACTACATTCTGCTTTGTAATCAGTTTTATAAATTCCGACGGTGGCAGCTTCAGCGAATATACCATAACCGATGCAAGCGGAATCAATACAATGAGTGAAAGCATCGTCACCGTAATTCCCATTGTAAGCTTAAAGCCCGGAATCACTCTGGTTTTCTTTGCTTTTTTTAATTTTACGGTTTCTTCCATACTTATTTTTCCTTTCCGCTTTTATTTCTGTGTATATATAAATATAATTTCCGCACAACTTCATACCCTATATAAATACAACTTCATATCTGCATTTAGTTACACAGCTTGTCAAACAATGCACCGTCATCAAAATACTGTTTATACGCATTGTCCCAGCCGCCGAAATCATTAATTGTTGTACATTTTACATTCAGGTTAAATTTATCCGAATATTCATTAAGGATTTTTTCATCACTTGGGCGATATCCGTAATCAGCCACAAGTCTCTGGGCATTTTCCGAATACAGATAAGAAAGATATTCTCCTGCTGCCTGCCCTGATTTATTAACTTTTACATTATCATCAACAACCGCCACGCTCGGCTGTGCAAGAATACTTACTGACGGCGTTACAATCTCATATTGTCCCGGATAATTGGCGACTGTCATCATTGCTTCATTTTCCCATGCAATAAGAACATCGCCTTTCTGATTCTCAACGAATGTTGTCGCTGAACCTCTCGCTCCCGAATCAAGAACTGATACATTAGCATACAATTTTTTGATAAATTCATTCTGCTTATCTGTATCCGTATATTTCTCCCTGGCATAACTTAATGCCGCAAGAAAATTCCAACATGCACCGCCGCTGCTTTTCGGGTCCGGCGTTATAACTTCAACACCGTCTTTAATCAAATCATCCCAGTCTTTTATATTTTTCTCATTTCCTTTTCTTACAAGAAAGACCATTGTTGAAGTGTATGGTGCGGAATCATTGTCATATTCCTGCTTCCAGCCGCTGTCAACAAGTCCTGTTTTTTCAATAAGTGAAATATCATGTTCAAGTGCAAGTGTGACAACATCTGCATTACAGCCTTCAACAACTGACCTTGCCTGACTCCCGGAACCGGCATGTGACTGTATTACATTCACCGGCTCACCATATTTTTCTTCATAATAGCTTTTGAAAATCTCATTATAGCTTTCATAGAATTCCCTTGTGGCATCATATGAAACATTGGTGATTGTCATTATATTCAATTTTTCACGGCCGCATCCCGCAAGCCCCGTAAAAACACATGCAGCTAACAAAACTGCCTGCATTTTATATATTTTTTTCATATGGTTTACCACCTATTCCTACAGCCTAAAATTCAAATAATGATGTCGATAAATATCTTTCTCCCGTATCAGGAAGGAGAACAACTATATTCTTTCCTGCATTTTCAGGCTTTCGTGCCTCCTTTAAGGCTGCACAAAGAACTGCTCCCGAAGATATTCCAACAAGCAGGCCTTCTGACTTTGCAACCTGTCTCGTCGTCTCAAACGCCTCGTTATTTCCTATAGTTATAATCTCATCAACTATACTTGTATCCATAACCTCAGGTATGAATCCGGCTCCTATACCCTGTATCTTGTGAGGACCAGCACTACCACCGGAAAGGACCGGTGAACCCAAAGGCTCCACGGCAACTATTTTTGCATTAATTCCAGCTTCTTTAAGACCTTTTGCAGTTCCCGTTATAGTTCCGCCTGTTCCAACTGATGCAATGAATATATCAACCTTTCCGTCTGTCGCTTCTGCGATTTCCTTTGCTGTTGTAACCCTGTGAATCTCAGGATTGGAAGGATTGTCAAACTGCTGTGGAATAAATGCGTTGCCGTATTCTTCCTTTAACTGTTCAGCCTTTGCTATTGCACCTTTCATTCCGAGTCTTCCCTGTGTGAGAACAACTTCTGCTCCAAGTGCCGTTACAATCTTTCTTCTCTCTACACTCATAGTGTCAGGCATAGTAAGAATAAGCTTTAATTTCTTTGCGGCACACACACCAGCAAGTCCTATTCCCGTATTGCCGCTTGTAGGCTCTATAATAACCGTATCTTTATTAATCTTTCCCTGTTTGATTCCGTCTTCAATCATCGCATATGCAACTCTGTCTTTCACGCTGCCAAGCGGATTGAAATATTCAAGCTTCGCTATTATGTTTGCATTAATATTATTGTCCTCTTGAAAGTTACATAACTGCAACATCGGAGTACGTCCAATAAGCTCTGTTATCTGTTTTGCTATCTCTGCCATAATAACCCTCTTTTCTTTTTAAGTTCTGTAACTTTTATTATAATACACTACTATTCATATCGTTTCAATAGGATTTAAGAATTTATTTAAAATTTTTTCCAGTTCTTCATCATCCGGAATGTTTCTCCGGCTGTATGTAAGCTCTGCCATATATGAAAGAAAACGTGCCCTTAGTACATCATTGCTTATCTTTTGTTTAGCGTAAGGACGCAATTTTTCAAGGTAATCAAGTATTTCTTCTATATTGTCAGGCAGAATATTGTCAATTTCTCCTGCAAGAAGTGTTGTGATTCTTGGGCTTGCACCACTTGACGATATTCCTATTTCCAGCTTTCCGCGGCTTACAACCGACGGGAATATAAAATCACATTTATCTTTTACATCAACTACATTAATAAATATTCCTTTATCGTTACAAAGACTTGTTATATGCTCATCAAGTTCTTCATCACCTGCCGCTGCAATAACAAAACGCACACCTTCTACGTCGCTGTCCTCAAACTCTCTTTCTTCCCACTCAACACCTTTAATATTTTTAATTCTCTCATCAACTTTTTTGGCAACAACCTTTATCTTAGGTCCATAATCCAGTATTCTCTTCACCTTGTGAAGTGCAACCTTTCCGCCGCCAACAATAAGTACCGAAACATCCTTTAATTCTACATAAAATGGAAAATATGCCATAATTGTCCATCCTCCTCTAATACAAAATATCCGCAAGTTTCTGATAAGCCTCACCCCAACGCTCATTAGGCTTAAAATTGTAAAGACTCTTATCAAGCACATAATATCTGTCATTTTTTACTGCTGTGAGACTTTTCCATACAGGATTGCTCTTTAAAAGTGTGTCAACATTCTTTAATGCCGCCTCAGTATTAGTTCCCTGAATTGTCACAAAAATAAAATCGGGGTCTTCCTTTACAATAGCCTCGAGACTCAGATCATCAAGCAAAGAACTGTCGCTGTCGGCAATATTTACACATCCCAAATCTTTTAAAATCTCGCCGCTTACAATTCCATCACTGCCCTTCGCCTTGATATTTTTGGAAGCTGCACGAAGAAGCAATATCTTAGGATTGCTGCCGTCAATCTGTTTTTTTGCATTTTCAACTTCTGTCCGCACAGAAACACCATTTTTTTCATATAAATCCTTGCGTCCCGTTATATCTGTGCATATATCAAGCATCGCTATATAGTCTTCATAATTATTAACATCAAAATATGCAACTGTAATTCCTGCATTTTCCAATGTTGCAAGCATTTCGACATCAGGCTTTGTATTGGCACTGGCAATAACAAAATCAGGCTGTGAAGCTATAAGAAGCTCTACATTCGGTTCAAGTATCGCCCCAAGCTTGACAACAGAATCGTCGAGTCCCAAATCAAGGCTGTCCCACGCATCATTAACCGAAGCCACAAGCTTTCCGCCCGCAAGAAGCCACACATCAGAAAAACTTCCGAGAAGCGAAGCCGTTCTGTCTGCCGATTTTACGGTAACACTTCTGCCCAGTGCATCTGTAAATGTAACACCGTCCTGCACATCAGCATTGGCATTATCAGAATTTTTCACTCCGCATCCTGCAAGTGCAAATATTGAAATTAATGTTGTAATAATTAGTACGTCTGCAATTAATTTTTTAACTGTCTTCTTCATATTCTACCTTTCCTACTGTATTACTATGTTTTATTTTTCATAGCGTACTATAATTTCATATAAAATGCAACAAAAATATGCTACAATTGTTTGAGGTTTATTATTGAAAATATGGAAACGGAGGATAATTATGTATTCAAATTATTTTACTGAAATAATACCCTATGCCAGATATGATATAAAACAGATTGCATGGCACGAATGTATGGCATGCGGCAACGGACACATAGGCGTTCTCACATCTGGTGCCCCAAAAAACGACAGCTTTATTTTTCAGAATACTGAATTTGTAATGCCATCAGACGAGCCAAGATGTGTTCCCGCAGAAGTAACAGAACAGCTTGACGAAGCAAGACAATCTGTAATAAATATGGACGACACATGGAATATACATAACAGAAAAAGAACCAATATGTACTGTTATCATCCGGGACACCAGTTAAGAATATCTTTAAAAAATGCCTCAGATATTACAGACTTTGTGCGTTCTACAGATTATGAAACATCTGAGCTGGTTTCATCGTATAACATGTCAGAATACAATACGTATGCAAATCATATAAAAAAACGTACCTTCGCATCATCTGTTGACGATGTAATAATTACAGAAATATCAGGTAACAGTTTCACTGTTGACATATCAATTGATGATTTTGAATCAATGCACAAATTTGGCAGACAAAAAAGCGGTGACGCACCCGAATTAAATATGAAATATACGCGGTTTGCAACAGATGGATTAATCGGCTTTTGTGCATTGTATCCGCAATACGAAGAAAGTGAATTAAAAAATGGAGGATTTGCAGGCGTAACACGCATTATCCCTTATGACGGAACAACTTCCCTATCTTTTACGGACACTGATATGCGTGCAAAATCATGCCTTGACCCCAAAAATCCCATCATAACATTTTCGGGCAAAAAACTTGTTCTTATAACATACCTTGACTGGACTTATAAACAGCCTGATAAAATAACCGCAGATTTTTTCACAATTCCACTTGTCTCACAGTGTATAAATAAAATTAATAAAACATTAATAAAATACGCTGACGCAAGTTCTTTATTTTCATATGAAGCTGCACTAAAGCCTCATATAGAAAAATACAGCAGTATTTTTAACCATGTCAGCCTGAAACTTAACAACGCCGATAAAGCTCTCAGCAACGAAGAATTATTACAAAAGCAGAAAAAAACTGATTACATACTGCCTGAACTTCTGAAACGTGTATACAACCATGGCAGATATGCAATGTATTCCTGTGCCGGACATACTGCACCTCGTCTTTCGGGGCTTTGGACAGGCGAATGGAATATGCTGTGGAGAAGTGCCTACACAATGGACGCCAATGTAAATATTCAGGTATCAGGCATGAACACATGCGGAATGTGTGATGCAGGCAAAGGTTACATCTGGTTTGTGTTAAAACAGATTCCCGACTGGGAAATCAATGCCAAAGCCGTTTACGGCATGAAAAACGCTGTCCTCACCCCCGTAAATACCGACGGTCACCGTGCAATGATGGTTGAATATGACATCAATTATCCATTTCAGTACTGGAATGCTGGAGCAAGCTGGATGATTATTCCGATTTATGAATTCATGCAAGTCTATGGCAACGTCACAATCACAACACACGATGAAAATATAATACGTATATATAATAAAAACATTTTCCGCATTAAAGAAGACATTCTTCTTCCTTTACTTGCAAAAACATTCAACTTCTGGGAACAGCTTTGTACTCCCGAATATTTTACAGATTCAAACGGAAATGCCCGCTTTGTAAAGGGAAAAACATCCTTGGAACCAGATGAAAAATACCTTATAATCCCATCGTTTTCACCCGAAAACAAACCGCTCGGTTATAAAAGTGCAATCACTGCCAATGCGGCTATGGATATAGCTGCTGCCGTTGATTCTCTTAATATGTACAAAAATATACTCTCAGACATAAAGCCTAATGGTTATCAGAAAACCCTTGAAAAAATCACACATCTGATATCGTGCCTGCCTGTATATATGTTTGATAAAAGCGGTGCAATAAAAGAATGGTCCATGAACGAATACAAAGAAAATAATGCCCACCGCCACATAAGCCATCTTTATTGTGCATGGCCATCATCAGAAACACAGCACAATCACGCACTTGCATCCGCATGCCGTCAGGCAATAATTAACCGTAACCGCGAAAACACGGGAAAAGACGACACCGCATCACACGGCTGGATTCACAAAGCTCTCGTAGAAGCCCGCCTCAAAAACCCGGAAGCTGTATATAATACGCTTTTGCTGCTTTTTAAAAGCGGCATATTTTACAACACATTTTTTACAGACCATAATACAGACCGCTCAAAAGGCGTATTCTGCACAGACACTCTTCTCGGAATAGTCGGCATCATAAACGAAATGCTGGTGTACTCTGACGAATGTACGGTCGAACTGCTCCCTGCATTAAACACAGGTCTTATTAACGGCGAAATATGCGGTCTTCTCACAAAATGCGGCATAAAAATAAACCGCCTGTCATGGGATAATAACAAGCGGTCTGTATACATAGATATATCTGCATTACGTGATACATCATTCAATCTTATATATGATAATGAATCAATACACCTTGATATGAAATCTGGCGAACAGACATTACATAAATTCCTTCATTGATGTATACACATGGAAACCTTTATCAGTCAGATACTTTTCAACTTCAAAGCTGTCTTCTGTTCTGAATACAATAACAGGCTCCTGGTTATGGCTTACAAATGTAAAAATGCAGTCCAGATTAGTACGTGCATTTTTAAGTTCCTTTAAAAAATCAGACATATTTGTAAATCTTTCCTGGAGTCTGACTGCTATTACGAATCTTTCAAGTACAGTATATCCCTTTGAAGAAAGCACATCATTACATCTGTCAGGGTCGTCCACTATCATATGAAACACACCAAAATCCGTAGCATCATATGTTGACAGTCCATAACATTCAATATTATTTTCCTTTAAAATTTCAACAACATTAAATAAGTTACCCGGATTGTTGGAAACAAGTACCGATAATTGCTTAATCACAGATTAGCCCTCCTTTAATTTTAAATACAATTATTGTATTGTACCACCTCTGTATGACATAAGCAATGTTTTAATTATTTTATTCTCTCAAGCACACCCAAATCCATCTCACACACTGTATCGCAAAGCACCTCTATATCCTCCGCACTGTGATTCGCCATAATTATCGTCCTGCCCTCATCTGCAAGTTTTTTAAACAACTCTCTCATCTCTGCAACACCATGTTTATCAAGACCGTTCATAGGTTCGTCAAGCAGAAGCAGCTCGGGATTTTCCATAAGTGCCTGTGCAAGACCGAGACGCTGTCTCATTCCAAGCGAATATCTTCCGACATGTTTTTTACTGTCTGGGTCAAGCCCAACCATTTTAATCGCATCACGAATCTGCTCTTTTCCAATCTTCCTGTTTATGCCTGCAAGAAATCTCAGATTATTATATCCGCTGTAATTATATAAAAATCCCGGTGTCTCAATAATCGCACCGATATTGTCAGGCACATCAATATCCTTGCCAATCTGTTTTCCGTTTACAATTATTTTTCCCTCTGTAACCGGGACAAAGCCGCATATACACTTCATAAGCACTGTTTTTCCTGAACCGTTTCTTCCGATAAGTCCATGTATCTTTCCCTTTTCGAATGATACATTTATATCATTAAGCACCGTCGCCTGTCCGAAACGCTTAGTAACATGTTCAACTGTAATTATATTTTCCATATATCTGCCCCTTTACACCTCGTCTGATGAATTAATACTTGTTTTTCTTCCTGCCGCAACTGCGATTACGCTGAGAACCACTATCATAACTATATATAGTGTCAGCACATATACAATTCCGGGATATTCCGTCATTCCGCCAATATCAATATTATTAAGTGAATTCCAGCTCATTGGCGATACTCTTGTAATCATTGACTTTCCGTCAGCGACCGCCGTAAATATAATAAAAAATGACGCCACACATACACCTATAAATTTCGTTCCCGTTATTATATTAAACACATAAATAATCAATCCTGTAAGGACAAAACTAAGCCACATCAAAAGTGCCGAAAAAAACATTGCCTGAACCGGCGTAAAATACTTTATAACAATTCCAAGCACTTTAACAGTATCCGTAGCATGCCCAAGCACAGTCTGAACCGTGCTTGTTCCTGCAAGTCCAAGCACATTCCCCCATGTATTATCCCACTTGATATGTCCGATATTTAATACAATTGTTGACATCATAAGAACAAACATATAAAAAAACGAACCTGCAAATATGTATAAAACCTGCCCGATTCCCCATGTCGTCCTGTCAGTCCTTAACATAACATACATCTGATTGGAATCGACAAAAGGTGCATCACAAAAAATAAACACAAGCGGTATCATAAATTCAATCTTCATATATCTGAAAATAAACAAAAACGGAAATATCCACGGACTCATAGGTTCACCGACATAACTGCATATGTCCCATAGTCCTCTTGTATACAGATGAACCGACAATATTGAAAGAATTATAAGCATCCATATCCGTCGGTTGCCGCCCCATTTACGTACATTCTGCCAGCATATTCTTAACGCTTTCATCAATATCTCACCTGCCCCGTAACAGCATCTATAACCATAACTTTGGCACTTTCATTATATTCCTTATCACCGGTAACCATCTTCTTCGTTATATCAAAATCACACACCCAGCATGGTATTATCATCATCTTTTTCTCCTGCTGGCTGTAATACGATATATAACCTAATTCAATCGAAGTCATATTACCTTCTTCTGTAAGTCCGATTGTGTAATAATTACTTTCCTTTATCCTCTTTAATACATCATCCACGCTTTTTAGCGGCTCTGTAATCTCCTCCCTGCTTTCGATATTATATATTCTATAACAGTTAATCCAATATACTTCATCTCTTCCAACTACAAATTCTAATCTTGTCCCATTAACATCGCCTGATGTCAGATGCTTATACATATTTGTAAGATATGCACCATCAAGCTCAAGTTGATATGATATAAAATATGCCTCATCATCCCTTGTCCATACAACCGGCTCTCCGCCTTCTCTATAACGTCTTGCATCCTTACTCGGATAATATATCTGAGCATCTTCACCTATTTCATTCATTCTGGCTGTCGCATTCTCTGCATCTATCGCAACTGTCTTGTATAACTTTGCATTTAGTCCTAATATGTCCAGTATTTTTTCAGTAACCTTCAAAGCATCATTTAAAGGAAATCCATCAAGTTCCGTAAGCGGAAAGACTTCATCCATATTCTTTATAAATCCGTCACTTCTCTGACCATGAACATAATTACTGTAACTTTTCTTTTTTGCTTTTAATGTTGTATATGTTATTCCTTCTCTATTGGACAAAAAACTTTTATCTTCTGTCTCTTCTTCATAATTAAGATACTCTTTTAACCTATTAGTTCTGTCCTCATCGATACCATTCAGTTGTGCAGTATATTTATACCACTTTGATGGATTTGATATACTTAATGTTGCATCTGCCGATGTTACTCCGTTAAGTTTTCCTGTAATCTTTGTCATATCTTCGCTTATGCTTACTTCCTCTGTTGCTTCCTGAGTACCGTTGTTCTGTCTCTCCCAACTGTAGCTTTTTCCGTCAGGATATAAAGAACAGCCGCTTACCGTAAGCATAACCGCCGCTGCTGCCGCTGCACCGATTCTTTTAAAATTATATTTTTTCATAAACCCCTTTAACTCCCTTCTTGATTTTATCTAGATTCCTTCTTTTTTCATTTTCCTGTCCATACACCAATAACATAATAAGCCCAGAATAATAAGATACCCCGTTATCGTCATCAGCCCGAACAAACGGTCAAGTTTAAAATTACGCACATATAAATAATCGCTAGCCATCAGTCTGTCCAGCACCAAATACTTTGGAAAAAGATATCTAAACGTCTCTGCAACAGAATATATAAGCAACGGTGAGGCAATTGCCACGAATCTGTTCGGTATAATTATTGATATAAGAAGTCCCCCTAGAACATATACTGCAAATGCTGCTCCGACAGTAATTATCCTTATTGATGTATTAATAAACGGATTCATCGCCGCCGCATCAAAATATGTTGTACCATAATAATACCAAAGATATTTTGCATATATATATCCTTTATCAGCAATCATTTCGTATACAATATATACTGTAAGTCCCAGCATCGTTGTTATCCATGAACCTAATATACATGTAATTATCTTACCTTTTATATAACTGTCCCTGCTGCTTCTTATCGTAACATACGGTATTCTTCCCGAGCACCAGTCGTCAGCAAAACTTAACGATACCGGTAATGCCGCCGCAAATATAAGCAATTTATTAAAATTACTAGACGACACTAACTTCTCAAATCCATTCATAACATTATTAACCTGTTTTTCATAATGAACCATAATTCCTACTATAAGAATGATAAGAATTCCGACAGGTATTTTCCAGCTTAACACCGAATGTAAGTATTCTTCGTAAATTACTCCGATAAGTTTATGTTTTTTCCCCAATTTGTTCTTTTTTTGCATTATTTTTATCTCCTCCTTCCGTTATATTTGCAAATTTTTACTACACCTCACTTTTCTTTGCATATTACCAATATAGATTGTCACTATTTTTATGTAAATACTGTCTGACAATCTTTTCCTGAACGTCAATTTTAACGACACGAACGTCAATTTTTTGTATTTTTCCCTCTTGAAAATTTAATAATACATGCAATAACAAATTCCATAATATGAAATATATATGTTATTTCAATATATAATATGTAGTTCCGTTTTACATACACAGACACTGCTATCAATCCAACATTTACTGCCAGAAGTTTAATTTTCATTATTACATTATGCTTTTTATCAAGTTTTATATTTTCTTTAAACGGACTAGGAATAATAAACACAAACATTTCCGATAAAATAATTATTATATATACTATTATTGAAATATCTGCTTTAAGAAGCATATGATGCAACCCCATAGCCACAAAAAAATATAAAATCGAATATATCAAACATCCGGTATATGTTTTCATATGTAACCCGCCATGATAAATACGAACACACAACAGACAGATTGCAAATATCAGAAAATCATACTCCATGCCCAATATTGAAAAAAGGCATATAAGCACAATCCATTTTTCAAGCTCGAGCATTATCGACAAAAGCGAATATCTTATACTTTCAATCTGCCACGGTTCATACTCATCTTTTTCAACATATTTTTTTATATAATAATCAACCATTTTCCCATTCCACATAATTACCTAATTCATTCCTTTTGCTTTTTATATCTTCATATTGCCTTAAAAAAATATATTTTTAAATATTTCCTGTGCAATTTTTCACCAACGTCAATTTTAACGACACGAACGTCAATTTTTTGCGTTGACTGCCCTGCATTATTGGTTTATTATATAAATAAAATATCATGTGGTACGAAAGAGGGTTGATGATATATGAACATATTAATCGTTGAAGATAATGATATACAGTTACAAAGCCTTTATAAGATTTTAAGTGAAAAATATACAGAAGATTCATTCACATATATGCTGGCAGATAATTACGATGAAGCAATCTGTATCATCAATACTAACAATATTGACATCTTTATATTAGACATTGCTTTAGGTGACAATCCGAACGGCGGTATTGACATTGCACGTTTTATAAGATTTAAAAAAAATATGCCTTACACTCCTATAATTTTCATAACATCCATTGCGACGCAGATTACTACTGCACTCAACGAATTGCATTGCTGCAGTTATATTTACAAACCATACAAACCAGACGATGTATATTCTGCTTTTAATTTCTGTATTCATAAAGATATTGAAAAATCGTCATATATAACATTACAGGATATTAATTCAATCAGCCTGAAAATTAATTTCAGCGATATTTATTTTATAGAAGCAGACTCGCACATCCTTATTTTTTATACAAAAAGCGGCAGATTTCTGATACGCAATAAATCCATGGATTCAGTAGAACAAAATCTTCCGGATGAATTTGTCCGCTGTCACAGAAAATATATAGTTTGCGTTGCGTATGTCACTAACTATGACAAAACCAACCGAATGATAACAATATCGACAGTAATAAATAATAAGCCACAAAATTTCCACATCGGTATTGGCAAAAAATATAAAGATGAATTTGAAGAAAGGTATTAAAAAATGCAGAATTTAGCAATTAATTTTTTGGTCAATATATTAATTTTTATATCTGAATATGCCATAACACTGCTTATAATGCAGTCACTGCTCAATGTAAAGCTTACATTCAACTGCAAAAACATAAGCATTATCATTCTGGCAATCCTTATCATGTCAACGACAGACTTTTTCCTGCATGACTATTTCTTCTGTTCTATATTAATTCAGATTGAATTAATCATATCGACTGCTTTTATTTTTAAACCGAAATTTCAGGATTTAATTTTCAGTTTTTTTCTTGAAGTTATATTTGTAATCGCATACCAGCTTATTGTTGTTGCTGTTCTTAATCTGTTTCCTATAAAACCATTTGGCAGTTTTTATCAGATAACAGGGAATCTTTTGTCAATTTTATTTATTATTATATCATCACGTTTTATACCATTTCATAAAATACTGCGTGCAATAACCAGCCGCTCAATCCTTCCAAAATTCATAATTTTTGAAGGCTTCCTTCTTATGGATATAATTATTGTATTTGCCACTATTGACATTCACAATTTTATTGAATCATTAATATCATTTATAATCGCCGCCGTAATTATTTTATGTGTCAATTACGTATTATTTTTAACTGAATATCAATATAAAAAATACGAAAATGAACTGAAAGCATATAAAGAATATCTGCCGATTGTAGACGAACTGATAATGCAGATACGAAGCAAACAACATAACTTCGACAATCAGCTCCAGACATTTGAAAACATGCCTTTGATACACAAAGATTATGATTCACTCGCATCTGCAATTAAGACATACACCAACACGGTATACGCAGAAAACAGGCTTGACCCTATTATAAAATGTAACATGAAACTTGTCGCCGGATTTCTCATAAGCAAAAAAAATCAGGCAGCCTCACAGAATAAACAGCTTAACGTAACGCTTGCCGACGATTTCATTTATTCTGCACTCCCTGAATATAAACTCATTACCGTACTCGGCATACTTATTGATAATGCCGTTGAAGCCACTCCGGTCGAAAATACTATTTTTCTCGACATTGCATCACAAAACAACCAATGTTACATAAAAATAGGCAATCCCGGACCGATGATTACATCTGATTTTCTGCATAATATATTTCTGCCCGGTTATACAACCAAACATGCAAAAAATACAGGTCACGGACTTGGACTGCCTTCATTAAAATCGATTGTAAATAATAATAACGGAAATATTACTTTAAGCAACGAAAAAATCAATAATATCAACTATATCATCTTTGAAGTTACTGTCTGATATTATATTTTTTCTCAGTTTTTTCACGGCGTATATCCATCACTAATAAGCTGCCATTTCCCATTTTCATCTGTTTTTTGGAATATCCATTTCCAGTCATTATATGTTGTATTTCTGTTCATTTTACCTATTTTTTTGTTTCCGGTAATAATTTTTGTATGCAATGTTATTTTACTGTCGGACGCAGTCTTATAATTTTCCCCACCTGTCTGCGTATACCACATATCTGATATGCTGCATCCGGCATAAGATTTTTCAAAAATACTTTTAAGCTCACTCATTGCATCTTTAACTTCAAGTGATGTAAAAGGAGCCGAACCATTAACTATTCGTCCCTCTTCAATACATACACCGCCTTTTGGTGTATTAACAATATTTTGTATAATAAATACTATAATTACAGCAATTATTAATCCACTCACTGCTATCACTATTTTTCTTTGTTTTTTCATTTTACACCCCGCTTTTTCTGCTATTTTCTTATAATTCCATAAGTTGAATATCCTGCATATTGTTCCCAATGATTACACCTGATTTTCTGCATAATATATTTCTGCCCGGTTATACAACCAAACATGCAAAAAACACAGGTCACGGTCTTGGACTGCCTTCATTAAAAACAATTGTAAATAATAATAACGGAAATATTACTTTAATCAACGAAAAAATCAATAATATCAACTATATTATCTTTGAAGTCACTGTCTGATATTATATTTTTTCTCAAATTCTTCTTCAGGTACCGGGCGTGAAAAATAATATCCCTGAAACATCCTGCAACCCATCTGTATAAGCATTGTAAGCTGCTGGGATGTTTCAACACCCTCTGTTATAACTTCCATTCCGAGTTTCTGTGCAAGGAAAATAATACTTTCAAGAATATCCTGGCCTTTCAACTCATTCTCCGTGGCATTTAAAAATCCCATATCAATCTTTAAAATATCAGCACTTATATCTTTAAGCATATTAAGAGAAGAATATCCGCTTCCAAAATCATCAATTTCAATCTTAAAGCCATAATCCTGAAGGCGTTTTATAATTTTAATATTTCTCTCAAAATTATCCATAATAGTTGTTTCAGTTATTTCAAGCTTTAACTTTTCCGGATTAATTCCATTTCTTTCAACAATATCTACAAATGTCTCATAAACATCAACAAGATAAAAATCTTTTGTAGATATATTAACAGATATATGATACTGTTCTTTTCCCAGTTCTTTCCACTCTTTTAATTTAGCTGCCGCTTTTTCCCACATATATTTGTCAATTTTGTAGATAAGTCCTGCCTTTTCAAGCACATCAACAAATACTGCCGGAGATAACAGGCCTTTTACAGGATGTCTCCATCTCACCAATGCTTCAGCACCTCTGGCAATTCCCTTAAAATCAACCTGCGGCTGAAGATACATAACAAATTCTTCATTATTTAACGCACGCTCAAATTCACCGATAATACGTCTCTCTTCAATTGAATTTTCAAGCATTGCATTATTATAATATGCTATATAACTGTGATAATCATTTTTAATTGTATCGCCTGCAATATTAGCCTTATCGCACATTATACTGACAGGCTCATCCAAATTTTCAATATCATAAACACCTATAAATACATGCATTTTGAATGCATTATTATCAAACTGTTTTTGAAATTCATTCAGTCTGCTTATAATCGCTTTTTCATTGAATTTTTCTTTTGGCATACATAGTGCAAACCTGTCATTTTCAATTCTTGCACATATTGAATCATCTTCCAGATATTTATTAAAAAATTCTCCTACTTTAACAAGAACTTCATCACCTTTTTTCAGTCCAAATAATTCATTAATAAATTTAAAATCTTTTATATTACTGCACAATATACAATACTGTATGCCACTGTTTTTATTTACGATTTCATGTACATGGCTATAAAAATATTCTTTATTATATAATCCTGTAAGGTTGTCGTGTGATGCTTTATACTTTTCAATTTCAATCGACTTTATATCTTCGGTCTTATCATTAAATACAAAATAATCGCATATAAAATTATTTTTATCATCAAATATACGTTTATATATCACATCATAATTTTTACTTTCACCATCAACGACTTTCACAGCTGAATACTCAATATTATTTTCTCTTTTATCTGCAATTTCCTCAAGCCATCTGTGATATCCTGTTTCCAACTCACTATACTCATCACGCAAACTAAATACTTTTTTTATATAATCATTACAATGTATACATTTTCCCCTGTTATCAAAACATATAATTCCGCTATTCATATCTTTTATAACAAGTGAAAGCGTATTTTCAATCAGTTCCTCAGGAACATAACTCAATGTAAAATAATATATAAACACTGACATCAACCCAAATGCTACAACTGAAATATCATAAACAGAATTAGATTTAAAGAAAATAATATCTAATACAGCTGCTATAAAAAGTGATGCAAAAATAACTTCATATCTTATTCTGTAAAACTTGGAAGATTTCATTATCATAAATATGTATGAAACAAGAAGAAGAAGCACAACTGCAAAATTATATATAAAATGTATTTTTACAAAAATACTGTCTGTAAATCTTAAATGTAATTCGGCATCTGTAATAAATTCAACTGAAAACATCTGACCTGTCCATATATTGGAAAATAATAGTACAGTATCAAACATACCATATATAACCATAGCTCCTTTAATAATTCTGACTTCATCAAATAAGCCTGTATAATATTGTGTATAATACATCAATAATATAAGAAGCCAGTCATATCCTGCAAACATAAGACCACGGCAAAAAGTTACTACCTTGATATTATTGGAAAATGTAAATATCATAAATGTAATACCAAATAGTACCGCACCTGTTTCATACAAAAACACTATTCTGGCAAGATTCCCTTTTTTATTCTTTGCCTTTAACGCACATGCTCCAAGTAATATTATAAGCAATATTATAATGATTCCATAAATTATTTTCATAATATCTCCACGTTATTAAAACAATGTTTATAGTCCCATTTTTAATTCAACCGATTATACTTTATTTTATAATTTCATGTAAATAGTGCTATTGTTGTATTTTCTGTTCTTCATTTAGTACATGGTACCTGTATTACAACTTATTTTGTTGTTGCAATCATGTCGGCAATAGCCCAATTTCCCTGGTATTTTACAAAATAAAATGTTGAATCAATAACATCTTTTCTAGCACCGCCGGATGTAAGTGTCATATTCTTGGTAAATGCAATATGACATGAATAACAGTTGTCGTTATATTCAATATAATTATCAACTACCACACCTGTATAAGGATTACCTGAAAGTACATGGTCACTTATAAATGTAATATCAGGACTTACTGAATAGTCTTTTGCAAGATTCCAATAATATGAATCCTCAATAAGATATTGCTGTACAGTTGCAAGACCGTGACCTGCACCGCTTAAATCATTAGTAAGGAAATTATCCCATATTTTTGCCATGTTAAGAGCCTCTTCTTTTCTGTCTGATGGCATATCAGATGAATCCCCTCCTGCACCGGCTGTAATATTGCCCTTAGAATCTACATTGACAGCGACTTCACTTCCTGCCGCACTATAAATCTTAATTTCAGGTTTGTTTACAAATCCTGTCAGCTTATATTCTACAGATTTTGGCATATCAACATACTTAGATACATTAACAAAATCAGGATTTTCAACCATTTTGCCTGTTTTATAATTATCTGATACCTTAATTCCATTAACAGTAACTGTGTAATCCTGTGGAATCAAAACAGTATAGTCAGTAGTTTTAGCAGAAAATGCCGGCTCGATTGACTTGATTTTCCAATCAAATACTGTAAGAATCCCAAGAACAACATGCTGATTTTTCGCTTCAAGTGTCATCCTTGCAGCCAGTTTGTCATCAGCATATATATCATACTGCGGCTCTTCTGTATTATAACTTCCCTCTGACTTCTTATATGTATATCCGGATACACCATCAAATTCTGACATATACATATTGACAAATGTATCTTTCCCTTCAAATTCACTGCTTGCAGGAAGCTCTATATTGTCCGCAAGAGTCTTATCATCAACCATTTTTTCAAAGTCTTTAAGAAATCCATCCATAACTTTATCTGACTGTGAATTTTCATATTTCTTAACGCATGATCCTGTATATATATATACGCAGATTCCTATAATTAACAAAACAACAGCATATATGATAAGCCCTGTCCAATAATTTAATTTTATATTAAATTTTCCTGTTTTGTTTTTAGTATTGTCTTTCATTATTACAATTCTCCTCCCTCGTCTATTTAGGCATTACAACAAACGCTGTTGGCAATTTCCATGACGAATTCTGATAATAAAATGTCACACTCGTCATCTCATAGCTGCCATTGTAAACCATAGTTGAAGAACTGCCGCCGTCAAGATTTGCTGCATTAACAGCACCGTATTCCTGCATGACTGAAATAAGGTCTGATGCCGTTGCTCCAAGATGTCCTGAAGCACCTCTTCCATCTGTAACCAAAAGAAGAATTGCACCGTCTGCTCTTTGTCCTATAACTGTTCTTGGATTAGCTCCACTTCCCTGACCCTTTAAAGCTCTAGCCTCATTATTAATTATAAGTGAAACAAAATGATTATTTGCATCAGAACTTTCTTCCTGGAAAGCAACCGCATCCCTGATTCCGGCTTCCGCTACATATTTTTCAAAATCTGCTGCCGACATCCCATCTATATCTTTGATTACAAGAAGATTGTCCTTATTAAGCCCGATAAGGTAAAGTCCTGTCAGCGACGAAGGACTATTATATGTAATATTTCCATCCTGTACAACTATTCCAAGTGGTGAACCCCCTCTGTTTCCTGCTGAAACATAAAGACCTCCGTTGACACCGGCAACTGCACCTGCACCGCTTACAATCTGGTCAAGTTCCTTACCATAATCTCCCCATGGATATGTAGTTCCTACTTTGACCTGTGAAGGGTCCTTTATAATAAGCATTTTACCAAAAAAAGATCTTCCTGATATCTCTACCATTCTTATGCCATTCTCATCAAACTGCTCCGCTTCCTCATTATTATCCTTTACTGACTCATCCGAAGCAGATATATTAATAAGTGATGTATCAATATCCGAATCAAGAGTTTCCATCTTATTAGCATTAATTACCTCATTAATCTGATCATCTGTACAGAACCATGATGCAAGAAACTTCATCTGACCAGATTCAAGAACTGTTGATATAAAAAGATTTCTTGCTGATGGTGCCGAATTACTGCATATCCGTTTAATCATAAAAAATAAAGTTCCTACAAGCATTATCACTGTAACAAGAATTACTAACAATACTCTGACTATGTTTCTGGCTATTTTCTTCTTCATACTAATCTCCATTCTTTGAATTCTTTCACCATTTTATTTATTAATCAGTAATATATTTTTATAGGTCAGAAAATAGATAGCCTTTTTCTTCAGACTATCTATTTTTATCTTTAAATCTTCTCAGGAATTATCAACCAATGCATATTCCAACATCACATTTTTATTTATTTTAACATAAAACATAAAAGAATAAAAGGATAATTGTCATTTAATTCCACTTGTTTATGCACGCTTATAAACAATTGGTTCATCATATCCAAAAGTTCTTTTTCCGTTAACTTCCATGCTTTCAGATACTTCCAGACAGCTATCCGAAAACCTTTCCCAAAGCTTAAATGTCATTACCGGAGAAAAACGGCTTGTGCTGCCTCCCTCCCAGACACCATTCTTTTCATGATAAAGTGCCGGTATAAATTTTTCAGATTTTTTCAGTTCAGTATAATCAACATTCTTCATGGAATTATATGAAAATGTATTCTTATCTTCTCCTGCCGGAATTTCATATGATGAAAGACTAATTCCATCCTCAGTTTCTGTAATAAGAAAAAGATGTGGTGATGCATGTCGCTTTCCATTGATTTCATAATAACTTTCTTCAACAACAAATTTTCCATTAAAATCCACAGGAATATTTTTTATTTTATCATTACATATGGTATTGATGTGTTCTGCGTAAGGATATATTTTTCCTGTCTTCTGCATCATATCAAACTGCTCTTTGTTATCAAAATGTCCTGTCATCATTCCTATAAAATTATCAAGTTTCATCTTGTTGCCTCCATCTTAAATTTATATACAATTAATCCTGCAATGTTTTATTTTTCAGTTGCAGCCCCGGCAGTAACAACACCATTTCAATGTTCAACCGCCATGGTGAGTGAACCAAAATCCCACCGTCTGTGTTCTCAATTCTTTGTTCAGAACCCCTTTTACATATATGCACCAAATTGCCCAACCTGTCAACAAATATTTCCAATATTTATGCGGGTTTTCAAAATCACAATAATTAATGCATGGAAATAATAAAGAATGAATTTCTTCACAAGACGACCGTTCCCCTCCTAGTCACCAGGCATGAAACGAAAAAAGGGAATGGTCAACCAACCATTCCCTTTGCAATGAGCCCACCGGGGTTCGAAGCCGTGAGACCGCTTAAACACTGGTTTTCTTCTGACTCCTTTATGGCACTAGTCCAGTAGGAGTCGATAGCCTGTGTAATGATTTTTATGTAATGCTTATTGACGAAATAAGTGCCTGAAAAGTGCCCGAAATTTCAATAATGATTATACTATTATATTTTGATGAATTTATATATCTCCTTTTAGGCGCACTAAAGATTTTTTTGTTTCAAATCCATCTGGATATCTCATCTTTAATTTATCGATATTTGCTTTAAAAATATCTTCAAGAGATATGTCTAGTGCTGTCGCAGCTTCTGCCAAATACCAGGCTACATCTCCAAGTTCCTTTGCCAAATGTTCCTTGTCCAATTCATGTCCTTGAGCCATCCATTTTTTACTATATCAATGGCTTCTCCTGATTCGCCACATAATCCCATTACACTATTTATTAATACATCTCTTTTGCTTAGTTCAGGATTTAAAGTCGTCATTGCCAATTCCTGATATTCATTAATCTTCATTCTAATCTCCATTTCTGAGCAACTTTTGTTGCGAAGAGGCGAAGAAAAATTTGTGCAGGAAATTGTCGATTTCTTTACATTGATAAAGTTCAATTTATCTCTCGATTCATAATTTTCTCTTCAAGTAAATTACCCACATGCTTTGTTTCAAAGAACATTTCTTTATTTATAACAACAATTATAATTGCCGCAATAACAACAAAAATAGTTTGTATACATTTTGTTTCAGGAGTCATGTTTATCTTTTCCTGCATAATATTTATAAACAAATGAAAAATAATTGTTGCAAGCATACTTCTGTTATTCTTTACATATACCCATGTCTGAAGGAAATCAAGTGGTATCACGCTAAGAAGAAAGTTAATCACATACATGATTCCCATCTCTTTAAGTCCATACTGGTATGTTCCAGGTATCCAGAATAATGGCACATGCCACAAAGACCAGATACATCCAAAGATGATAGACTCCTTAAACCAGCTGTTGTATGCACCAACAGCATCCTCTCCATAACCTCTCCAACCTAACTCCTCTATGCAGGATGCCAACAAAATTGTAAGAAATGCAGACGTACCACCTATAGAAAATGAAAAGTCTTCTGTAAATGAAAACTGATTTATACTACCGCCAAATAATACTGATGTACCGATTGAAGTCGTCACTATCACAGCAAATATCAGCACTGCAATTAATATATATTTAGGTTTTATTCTATAAAACCCAATCAGCTTCTTCTTAAAGTCATTAATGAGTGCTTTATTCTTAGACGTAAATACAGTTACTACGGCAACCACGGCAGGTGAAACCAAGCCAAGAAACATTCCAAGATAAAGCCCCGTCCCTTCATTAAGTAAAATCGCAAATAGCCACCAGAACCAAGTGCAGGCAAATGTAATAAAATAGAATCTGACCGGTCGATATATATACTTTTCCATGACTACAACTCAGCCTCTACAATCACAAGCTCACTCTTTATACCATTGAGCTCAATGTAATTGTCTGCTTCGGCATCTGAAAAGTCATCAACCTTTTTGCCCTGTCTCTCATAATAAATATGAGTTGCTATTCCCTTTTTTGTGCTTCTAAATCTATAATCTGCAGGAATTGTAAGTCTTGATGTTGCTGACAACTGATTAATCTCAAGCGCACCCTCATGTGATAAAACACTGATCTGCATATCAAGATTTGAATCTATCTCAATTTCACTTTTATTTCCCTGAAGGGTAACTTCGCTAATTTTGCCATTTACCTCAATATGTTCATTTTCTATATCAGTAATATTCAGTGTCCCTGCATTAACTGATAATTCGATTTTTCCAATATATTTTACTGGAATAAAAATAGTAATGACCAAACTCTCCTTTGCATCTGCTTCACTGGCTTCATTAAATCTGTTAAGATCAATATCGATTCGGTTTTTTATATCATCAATCTTTACTTTATAATCTGCCAGAAGATTCTTATAGACATTTGAAAACATTGCGACTTCAATTTTTTCTCCATGATATGCCTTTAAATCTACAGCATATGCTCCACCAAGCTTGATATCAAAATTCTTCTTACCATCAATATCGTATTCAGTACGACTTTCATAGATGTAATCAGACTGCTTTTTCTCTGATTTCTCATTCGAAAGTAATTCATCTACTGATATCTGGAAGAGATCTGCTATTGCCATCAGATTTGCAATATCCGGTGTTCCTGTTCCATTTTCCCACTTTGTAATGGCTTGTCTTGATACACCGATTTTCTCAGCCATCTTCTCCTGTGAAAGTCCAGCCTGTTTTCTGTAATGTTTAATTTGTTCTTCTAAAGTCATTTTTCTACCTCCGTTTTCGGTTTGTTTTACTTCCTTTACAGATTAGTAAATTAACCTTTACCAAACAAGAAACATTAGCTGTCATTTCACTATTTTTCTGCTACTTTCCGTAGCAACGCCCTAAAATAAAGGTTTTTACAACGAAAACTAAATTTATCCAATCGCCAAATTCCGATTGAGATTTCACCTGTTTTATGGGATTTAATAACTATTATATCTTGTTATCAAATTTCTCACAAACTATTGAAAACACTAAGTTTGTGACAGGTGATCTTTCCCTTATATGTTCCCTTGTGTTATATCGTCCCACCAGAGTTTACGGACTCTGGTAAGGGAAAAAGCAAGGGCAACAAAATCATATAAACACAGTATAACACAAAATGAAATTGACATGGTGAACTGATTGAAATGCTTCTGATTTTTTTAATGTGATTAATTGATTTGAAGGAGACACGATATGAATATTATTTACGCAGAATACAATACGTACTAGAACAGCATAGACATCTACACCCATACTGGTTATATGCTTCGTATTGAATGCAATAAGTCAGAAAATAGTATTAAAACTACACAATGCTCTCAGTGTGCGTTAAATGCATTGGCGATTGACGAACCGCTTGAATATGCAAGGCTGTACCTTGATGGCACGATGCAAATTTGGGTAGACACAGAAGATTCACTGGAGATGTAGAACAAAATATAAAATGCATAGTTTTCACTTGAAGCGTTATAACGTCATAAGGCATATCTGAAAACTGTTTGATTCCATAATGTCAGATATGCCTTTTACAAATTATTTATTTTCGACTATATTTTAATGCTTTTATAACTGTCTCAATGCAATTAATTCCCAGCGCAAAAATGATAATTGCAAGAAATACCTTATTAAATTGTATGAAAACCTGCGAAATAACTTCTGCATCCGTTTCAAATAACTGCTCAATACCATCAAAAAATTCACTATTCATAATCCTATCATTTAACAGCCAAATGCTTGTTAATGCTCCATCAAT